>JAEEGL010900333.1_pt1 | contig 14015 bp, 9 predicted proteins | sample 9134231 | NCBI WGS metagenome assembly JAEEGL01 (sample SAMN16246548, study PRJNA631951) | gut metagenome | biome: gut microbiome; feature: rumen; material: fiber-attached | host: Bos | place: Iran: Karaj | collected 2018-10
ACTCCATATAAATCATTACAAAAATTTTCATTTTATTTAAGTCAAATGAAAGAACCAAATAAATTTAAAGGATGGAAATATTTACAAAAATTATTTTTAGATAATTTTAGTATTAGATGGGTAAGTTTTAGAAATTCTTCATTAACAGATAATGCATTAAGAATAATTTTAGATGGTTTATGTATAAGAAGAGTAAGATATTTAGATTTAAGTCATAATAAATTAACTGATAGTGGAATGTATATATTATGTAAATTTTTAATTAAAAATCAAACACTTCAAAGATTATATATAAATAGAAATCCTTATATTACTTGTGATGGTATTAAAGCAGTTGTTTCTGCTTTAAAAGATCATCCTAATATTCATACTTTAAATTTATCTAATTTATCAATTAAAGGATGTGGAAAACAATTAAAAATTTTATTATCAAATAAAAGAGTTCATAATTTATTTTTAAAAAATTGTTCTCTTGATTTTACTGATTTTCAAGATTTAGCAGATGAATTATCAAAAGAAGATTGTTCAATAGTTTTTCTTGATATTGGAAATAATAAAATTCAAGATAATCCTCATTATACTGAAATAGAGAAATTTATATTAAAAAATAAATCAATTAGAAAATTATGTTTAGATGGTTTGGGATTAAATATGACAAATTATATGCCAATTTTTAAAGCTATATTTAAAAATAGAACTATTCAATGTTATTCTCTTAATCAAAATGCTGATTTACCTGTTAAAGGAATTTTAAACTTTTTTATGAAAATAAATTATATTAAAGAATTAAGTGTTATTCCATGGGATCCTTCAGTTGAAAAAAATAGAACTTTTACTGATGATGAAGTAAGATGGATTAAAAGATTTCATGATAAATGTCCTGATATTAGATTACATAGTTATGAGTTAATTAAAAGACAGGAAAAAATTGATCAATAAGTTATTATATAAATTTTTATTATTAATTTGGAATTATAATATTTATTAGGTTTAATATTTTTTATTTATTATTATTTTTAATTATTATAAAAAATAACTTTTTAGATTTTTAAATGAAAAATAAAGTTCAAAAACCAATATTAAATTCTAATAATACTTCTGGTATAACAACAGATAATTCAAATATTTTATTTGGAAATAAATTTCATATAACAAAAAATAATAAATCAACATCAACTTCAAAATATTTAAATTCATCTATCTTTGAATCAAAAACATTTGATATAAATCCATTAAAAAGTGATTTATATTTAACAGAATTAGATATAAAAGGTAATAATTCTATAATAACAGATACAAATAAAAATGAACATAAAATGGAAGAATTATTTGATTATAAAACAACTGTAAATGGAAAAATATTACCATCTATAAAGAAAAAACCACCTACTATGATTTATTGTTGTAATGAAAAATATGAAGCTAATAATTTATCAAATTTATATTCTACATATTGGATGAATCCAAAAAAGAAAAAATCTCTTATTGTAAATCATAAATTTGAAAGAACTAAAGTGAGAGATAGTAGTTTTGACTATATTGAAAAAACAAAAGAAATTATTTTAGCTAGATATAATTTACAAATTAAAAAAGAAGCGGTTGAAAGAATTGAAAATAATGTTAAAAATGAAATAAAAACTTTAAATCAAACAATGAAGGAAATGAAAAGATATAAAGATGATTTAGAAAATAATTTTATTAATAAATATAATGAAGCTCTTAAAAGTTTAAATAATCAAATTATAGAAGAAAAAATAAAAAATGATTTATTATCTATTGAATTAGGAAGAATTAATAAAGAAGTTAATAAATTACATAATATAATAGTTAAAATTGATGGAATTAAAAAAGGAATAGAAAAATGGATTATTTTTCAAATTCAAATGCATAAAAGAAAAATTCCTTTAAATTTAAAAGAAACATTAAAAAATGAATATAATTGGGGTTTAATTTTTTCTACTCCAGATGAATTTGAAGATTGGTTTGAAAGTATGAAAATTAAAAATATATATTTGTTAAATAAATATAATTCTAAAGTAAAAGAAAAACAAGAAGTAATGGAAAATTATTTAGAAATTAAAAAAAATATAGAAAAAGATAAATGGGTTGATAATGAAGTAATTGAAAAAGAAAAAATTTTAGAATTATTAAAAATAAGGAATGAAAAATTAGAGAAAGATAAAAAAAATAATTTAAAAAATACAATTACAGAATTAAAAACAAGTAAAAAAATACCTTATTTAATTACTTCACAAAGTCCAAAAAATCTTTTTTCAAAAGTGAAATATATTTATTCACGCATAAAAGATTTATTAGGGAATGAAGTAAATAATATAATAATAGATGCAGAATTATCAAGAATGACAAATAATGAAGAAAAAATAGTAAAAATGTTAACAAGTATTGAATTAGTATTAAATTATCTTATATCAAAATTTAACGAATATAAAATGAATCCAAAATTATTTAGTATATATAAAGAAATTAAATATAAAATGGATTTAGAACATAAAAAAGATACAGCAAATCAAGCACAAATTGAAGAAAAAAGAAAAATTGCAATATTACAAGAAAGACTTGAAAGAAGAAATAAAAGGTTTATATTTGTTCCTTTTAGAAAAGTTGAAAATTATCCTTTTGCATTATTTAATAGAAAGACTGTGTCTGAAATTGAAGAAAATTTACAACATCCATTAACTTTAAATGATTTCTTATATGATACTAAATAATTTTAATAATGGTTAAAATTTAAATATTATTTCAATAATAATTCTATAATATATAATAATATAAGTTAAAAAATTATTTATTTAGATATCTTTAATTAATATTAAATATTTGTTTTAAGTAATATAAATTTCATAAATTAAAAATATTTAATCAAAGTTAAAATATCTTTTTTATAAATTGAAAATAATTCATATTATTATTTTAAATTATTATAATACTCAACATTAACAATAATAATTTATTAACTTATAAATAATATTTTTATTTTAAGTATTTGATTTTAAATAAAAAAAATAAAAAAATGTTAGATGACATTTCACAAGAAAGAAGAAAAGAATATAAAGATGCATTTGAAATGTTTGATAAAAATAAAGATGGTACAATTTCTACAAAAGATTTAATAAATGTACTACGTAGTTTAAATCAAGATCCAACAGATGAAGAATTAAATGAAATGATTGCAGAAGTAGATTTAGATGGAAATGGAGAAATAGACTTTGAAGAATTTATTACTTTAATGAATAAAAGAGTTAAAGAATATGATAATACAGAAGAAGTATTGAATGCTTTTAAAGTTTTTGATAAAGAAAATAATGGTTTAATTGCTGTAACTGAATTAAAACATATAATGATGACTTTAGGTGATCAATTAAATGAAGAAGAAGTTGATGATATGTTAAGAGAAGCTGATAATGATGCTGATGGGTATATTAATTATGAAGAATTTATTAGAACTATGTTGTCAAGATAAAAGTGAAATTTTTTACTTTGGAATATTATTTGTTTTAAATTATATATATGTATCAATGTTTAAATTGATAATTAACTTTATCTTTTATAAATTTATTATTTTTTTTTGATTATCAGTTATTAAGATTTTTTTCTTTAATAGTTTTATATTTTAACTGATCTTTTTATATCGAATATTTTTTTTCTTTCATAATATTTTAATTTATTTTATAACTTTATTGATTTTTGATTGGATTTTAAAATAAAAGAATTAATAATAAATTATAGATAATAATTTCTTTTATAATTAGTTTATCTAGATATATATATTTATTTAGAAAAATATATAACAAATTATTTAAAATTTTATTTTTATAAATAAAAAATATATTAAAATTATATTAAATAATATAAAGATATTTGAATTCATTCTTTTTCTAATTCATTTTGGGCATATTGTATTATTCTTTTTATTTTTTCCTGATATTTAATTTCCATTTGCTTTAAATTTTCATTATTTTTTATTCTTTCTTCTTTAATTTCAATTAGTAAATTATTTTCCTTCTCTTGATTATTTATTTGATCATTAGTTTTTTTTTTATTTTTTTCTTCTTCTAATTTTATTATTTTCATTTTTAACATTTCAATTTCTTTTTTTAATTCAGCATTTTCATTTTTTTGGCTTTCATTGAATAATTTCAATTCTTTAATTTCATTTATTTGTTTTTCCATAAATAATTTCAATTCTTTATTTTCATTTATTTGTATTTCCTTAAATAATTTCAATTCTCTAATTTCATCTTCAAATTTCTCAAATATTTTGTTCATTTCCATTTGTCTGTGATAACAAAGCTCTTTAAATTGAAATAAAAAATCAAAAATGGCCTTAAATAAATATAGATAATTTATAGAAAAATATACTTTCTTTTTAACTTTTGATATTGTTACAATTATATTTTGAATTAAAGAATCTAAAAATAAATTCTCCTTTTCTAATGGTGATAAATTTTGAATTTGTTTTAAATTTTTCTTTTTAATATAATCAGCAATATATTTTTCTTTGTTTTCTATTTTTTTTTTTAATCCATTTTTAACTTTATCATCAATCAAATTAAAAGAACTTTCTATATCTCCTTCATAATTTGTTCTTTCAAAAAGGAAAATTGAATTTTCCAAATATTCATTAAATTGAATAAAATCTGTTAAAACATCAATTATATTAATTTCTTTGTTCATTATTGTTTATATTTTTTGAGAATTTGGAACTTATAATATGTAGATTAATTGTTTTGAAAATTTGACCTAATTTGAAATTCGGACAATTAAATCATTATATTATAAAAAATATTAAATTATTAAATTAAATAATTTAATTAATTTTATATTATAATATTTGAAATAATAAAATTCTAATTAAATAATTAAAAAAATATACTTAAAATTAGTTTTGAGAATATTGTTAATTTCATTTTCAAAATCATTAGTTTATTTTGATATTTATTTTTGTTATATTTACATCTTTTATTTTTAAGCTTTAATTAATTTTGATTATTGATATATATTTTAAAAATTTAAATTGTGTTTTTAATTTAAAAATAGTCTTAAATAGAGCAAATTTATAAAGATAATTAAATTCTTTCTTTTAGATAAAAATATTAAAAAGGAGTTAGAGAAAGTTCTTAAATTAATGAATATAAAAAATATAATTAAATAAAAATTTTTAACATCATTTCTTATTAATATTTTATTTAAAGAAATACTTAATTTTTATATATATAAAATCTATTTTTTATTTAAATTTTTATTAACTTCTATTTATGTTATTTAATAATACCAATCTTTACTATAATTAACTTTTTATTTAATGAATAAAATAATAAAAAAAATAGAATATTTATCAATCTGATAATATTAGATAAAAAAAAATTAATTTAACATTATAATTAAAAATTATAATATTAGAATATAAAATATAAACAATTATTATTTTTATTTTCTAGAAAATAATAAAAGGTTGAAATTAAATAAATTTATCTTTTATATATTACAAAAAAACTATAAAAAAAAAGCCCAAAAATAAATATTTTAAAAATAAAATGTGGATGAAACTAGCCCCAATACCAGAAGAAAACCTTCATAAAATGAAAGAATTTCAATATAAATCAACAGATGAAAGTTACTTATATAACAAATGTTTATCACCATGTTTAAATAAAGTAGTCGAAATATTTCCAATATGGTTAGCTCCAAATATAATAACATTATTTTCATTATTTATGAATATAATAGCAGCAATGATAACATACATTGATGCAGAATTTGACTTTTCAAAAACTTTAAATCCAATAACATGTATAACAATAGGAATAACACAATTTTTATATTTATTATTAGATAACTTAGATGGAAAACAAGCAAGAAGAACAGGAAGTTCGTCACCTTATGGAATGTTAGTTGATCATGGATGTGATATTTTTACAAATTGTTTTACTTGTTTTAATCTAAGTCACTTAACTTTAGTTGATAATGATAACTTTTTTTCTATTTCTATTTTTATTGGGTTAATTTTAGGTTTTTATGCAATGACTTATGAAGAATATAAAATTGGTGAATTACATTTTCCTGTTATTAATGCTACTGATGAAGGGAATTTAGCAGTTAGTTTATTTGGTATTTTTTGTGGGATTTTTGGTCAAAATTGGTTAAAATTTAGAATTAATTATTGGATTAATATTGGAGATTTAATTGGTTTTCTTTCTTTATGTGGGGGAATATCTTGTGTTTATAATTTAGTTATTCATACTTATCAACAGAAAAGTTTATTTGATTGTTTTAAAATTATTCTTGATTGGTTTTATTTTTATATTGTTATGATTTTTCCTACTTTTTTTATGGTTTTAAGAAAAAACTTTTTTTTAAATTATAAAGGTGTTATTTTAATTTGTATGTGTTTATTATTTGCTAGGATTACTATGGATTTACAAATTCGAATTGTTACACAAGATATTATAAAAGGAAATTTTTATATTATATTTATTTGTATTCTTTTAATGTTTAGTCTATTTTTATCTGAAGAAAGATATCTTTTACTATTTTTAAGTTTTGTTGCTATGATTCAAACTATCGAATTAATGAATTTTATTTATAAAAGAAGTATTCAAATTACTGATTTCTTAAATATTAAAATTTTTACAATTACTCCTATGTTTCCAATATAATATTTTTAAATAGGTTAGTAATGTTTTTATTTTGTTATTAGATTTATTTTTATTAGTAGTTAAAAAATAATGTAAATTTAATTTTTTTTTTAATTTTTTATGAAAAACATCGGAAATAATATAAAATTTTTTTAAATGATGAAAAAAAAGTGAATTCTAAATTGTATTAAAAAATAATAATGAGAAATAAAATTTTTATAAAAAATATATAATAGATATATATTATTAATAATTTATAATATATTCATATATTTTTAATACTATAAAAAATATTTTATTTTAAAAAAAATATTTAATATTTTTTTTAAAAATGTCTATATTTTTTTTTAGAATTTAATATTTCTTATTTAATCAAATCAAATAATAAAAAAATTCAAATAAAAAGTCAATGAATAATCATTTAGATTCATATAATAATGTTTTAAATAAAGGAAATCAGATTTATCAAAAAAAAGAATTTCAAAAACCAAATAATCTATTTAATAATTGTCCATCTTTCCCAAATAAAGCAAAAGATATAAAACAATTTTTAAATGACTCAATGATTATAGAAAATATACAAAACAATTTAAATCCAAATAGAATGCCTTTTTTAAAAAAAGAAATATTAGAATACAAAAATGATAAAAATGAATCAATAAATGAAAATAATAATAACATAAGTAAATTGATTCTATATGAAATCAAAAAATTAAATAAAATAATATTAAAAGTAAATGATAATATCAAAGTATCTACAAATAAAATTGAAGGGAAAATTGATGGAATAGATTCCTTTCTAAGAAATAAAAGAGAAAGAGAAAAAATAGAAAGAGAAAATGAAAAAAATAAATTCAAAAATAATATTTATGAAAATAAGAATTCTGGAAAGATTTGGATAAAAAAAGAAAAATTATATTCAAAAAATGTTGATGATGCATTAGAACAATATGTCCATAATTTAAATTTAAATGAAAATTATATTAAATCAACTGTTTATACTGACTCTCAATCATTAAATCTTAATTTGAATGACAATGATAAATTAAATTCAAATACTTATAATATTAATTATGATTTATCAAAATATTTTGAAATAGATAATGAAAGTACATTATTATATGGATGTCCATTAAATTCTTCAATAACAATAACAAATGATAATAAAATTTATTATCCAGAAGGAAATGATTCAAAAAATTATATAATAATTGGGAAAGAGGAAATAAGATTTGATAATAATTTCAAATATCAATTTCAAATAAATAAAAAAGGAAATAGAGGAATTGTAATAGGTTTTTTAAATATTCAAGAAGCAATACTTCATCAATTTGGTTCAACAAAATGTAAGACTTGTGGATTACTTGTTTCTTCAAGCAGTAAAATTTATAATTATTTCTTTAAAGAACAAAAAGAAATTAAATGTAATGCAATAAAAGATAATACAAATATTATATTTGAATATAAAATCAATAATAATTTTATAGAACTTTCTATTAATACCTTTAAAACAAAAATCAATCTTGATTTCAGGCAAATTGGAGGTAATAATGAATTTAGAATTGCTCTTTTTGTTACTAAAAATTGTTTTATTCAAGTTGAAAAAATAACATAATGATTTGAAAATTACTTAATTTATTTTAATTTATTTTAATATATTTTTTTAAAGAAAATGATTTGAAAATTCTTTTTTTAAAAAAATTATTAAATCTTAAAAAAGTTAACTAATTAATATTTAATTAATTATTCATATTTAGAGTTTTAAATATTATTATAAATAAGAAATGTTAACAGTAACACCTAATGATGATGCTAAATATTTTAAAACATCTTTAAGTATTGATGAAACAAATTTTGATATAGAAATAATTTGCCAAAATGAATTACTAACAATAAGAATCAATCAAGAAAATTTAATTCTAAAAAGCATTTATGAAAAAACGTTTTCTAAACAAGAATTAGATGAGCTAAATAAATATTTTATATTATTTGATAATATTCTAGAAATATTTAATAAATTTGTTGATTTATTTCAAAATAATTTTTTTAAAGGAGAAAGAAAGGAAGAAGAAATAATTTTACAAGTTAAAAATATTCTTATTGATTTTTCTCTAAATATTCCTAAAAAAGGGAATATAGAAATGAATGAATTTATGAAACAATTAAATGAAGAAAATATAGAATTAAAAAAGAAAATAAAAGAATTAGAAAAAGAAAAATCCAAAAAAGAAATAGAAATAAAACCAAATAAAAAAAATAAAAATAAACTAATAAACAAAAAGATATTTATATATATATTTATAATATATTGTTTCATTCAAATAACACTTTTATTAAAATTATATCAAATAATAGAAAAAAAAATTAAATTCAAAGATGAAGTTTTTGAAAACAATTTAAAAGATTTACAAGAACAAATAGATGATATAAATAATAATTCATTTTATTCAACTATTATCTTAAATAATGAAGAAAAAAATTTAATATCAAATTGGATAAAACCAAACACAAAAATAAAATATAAATTATTATTTAGAGCATCACAAGATGGTGATTCAATGGATACTTTTCATGAAAAATGTGATAATAAAGGACCAACTTTAGTAATAATTAAGTCAAAAAAATTTAAAAGATTTGGTGGATATAATCCTTTATCTTGGGATTCATCTTATAATTATAACAATCATCCTTCTACTTTTTTATTTTCTTTAGATAAGAAAAAAAAATATAATATAATTAAACGTTATGAACAATATTCAACTGTTGGAGGAAAAAATTATTTTGCTTTTGGTATTGGTCATGATTTATATATAAGTGATCGTTGTACTAGTAATAGAAATAGTTACTCTAATCCTAATACTTTTAATACTGATATATTTAATGAATTAACTGATGAAAAATATTTTACTGTTAGTGATTATGAAGTCTATTCTGTGAATTCCTAAGATAATTAAATATTTTTAAATAATATATTCATTTTTTAATATATTATCTGTATTTTTGGTATTTTTAATTTGTTTTTTTATAATTATGATAAAGGATTATTGAAATTTAAAAAAAATAAATAATTTATTCTTCACTTTTGAAAATTTTTCATCTAAAATAAGAAAAATAAAAGGTTTTTAACAATAATCTTGTTATTTATTTAATATGATTAGGGATTATTGAAATATTTAACTATATATATTTATAAAAAAAATATTTTAGTTTTTAATGTTTAAAAAAATATAAATCAAATTTGAAAATTATTTTTTTTTATTATACATTATTTAAATGTCAAAAATTGAAATTAAAGACTTTATTTGTGAAAGATGCTATTATCTAATAACAAATTATACTAACGACGAATCAAGTTTAGACAAAAAAAAAGTTTTAGATTTAAAATGTTCAAATTATTGTAATTTTTGTTTTGGAATACTAGATTTTGAATCATATAAGGATTTAATAAATGATATAAAATTAAAAATAATAGAATATACACATAAAGAATATCGTTTATCAGTAAATTTTTCATTAATTTTAGATTTAATTCATTATTATTGGAGATGTATAATTCAAAAAGATAATAATTTAAAAATAAAAAATATAAATGAATTAGAACCAAATATGTTAAGAGTAATATTCAAACAATTATTTATTCAAACTATATCAAGAGAAATTCATGAATCATTTAATCCAAAAGGAGATTTAGAAATAATAATTAATTTTGAATTTCCTCAAAATATATATGATGAAATTAATAACATGTTTAAATATATGAAAAAAAATATTACATTTCTTCCAGGAGAAAGTGCAAAAACAAATAAAAATTATAGAAATATAATAAATAAATTACCAAGTGGAATGATAATAGCAGTATTTGATAAATTTAAATTAAATTCAATAGCAAATAAACAAGAAAAAATATTACAAAAAAATATAGAATTTATAAAAGATAGTTTATATTTAAATGGAACATATAATAAATTAACAAGAGAAATAGGTCAAACAAAATGGGAAATAAATGGAATAAGAGTTTGTTCATCTTCAGTTGAAGAAGAAATTAAAAATATATTAATTTCATTATATGATTGTAAAGATTGTATTATGAGTGCAGGAGGAAGAGAAGATAGAGATGTAAGAATGTTAGGAAAAGGAAGACCTTTTATTATTGAAATTATTAATCCTAAAAAAGAACTTTTTGATATGAATGAAATTACTAATAAAATAAATAATAATTCAAAATTTATTAAAGTTAATAATTTAGAAAGTTGTAATAGAGATTATATTGATAATATTAAAAATGCTGAATTAAATAAAATGAAATTATATACTTCAGTTGTTTATGTTGAAAAAAAAATTAATGATGATGATATTAAGAAAATAAATAATGTTAAGAATATGAAAATTATACAAAAAACTCCTTTTAGAGTTTTACATAGAAGAACTTTAATGGATAGAGATAAAAAAATTTTTAAATTAGAAGCAAAAAAAATAAATGAACATTTTTTAATATTAGATATTCTTGCTTCTGCTGGGACTTATATTAAAGAATTTGTTCATAGTGATTTAGGGAGGACTAATCCAAGTGTTAAAAGTATATTAAATTCAAATTGTGATATTTTACAACTTGATGTTAGAGATTTGGTTTATGTTAATAATGAAGATAATAAATAAAAATTAGCTATTTTTAAAATAAAATAATCAATTTAATTTTTTTGTATATATAATTAATAAATCAAATTGAATTAAAAAAGAATGGAAAATGAAAAAATTAAAATTATCTCAAATAAAACACTTGAATATTTATTAAATGTAGTTAGTATCATTAATACTAAAACTGAAATAATGTATCCTGAACCAATTAAACCTTCTGATTTAGAAATAGAATTAATTTATACATCAAAAAAATCAAAGAGAGATCTTTCATGTAAGGTGATAATAATGAATACATCATTTAATCCTAAAAGAGATCTAAACAATAATAAATTAATTACTTTTGAAGATTGTGTAACTAACTTTGAATTCCCTACTAAAATTTGTGAAATAATAAAAATTGATTTTTCATTTAAATTAAGGAAAAATCAAATTTTTCAACCTGACTTATTTTCTTTTTATATTAAAGAAGATAAAATTTCAGAATATAAGTTTCCTATCAATAAGGAATATAATTTATTATTTTATTCAAGATTTTGTGATTCATTTATTTTAAATACAATTAGTAATTGCATTAATTTCCTTGAAACTTCTAATTTTTCTGAGAAATTTGAAACTATTTATTGTATAATATTAATAAAAAAAGAAGATAATATTGAAGATTATTATAAAAAGGTTAATGAGAAAATAAAATATTTTAATCAAAAAAAAAATAAATATAAATTAATTTTTCTTAAAGATAATAAAGAACCAAAAGAGCCAGTAAATATATTTAATTCAGATGATTCCTATTTTTTTATAATTAATTCAGAAAGAAAAATAATAAAGTTAGAAAAGGTCAATTATTTTGAAGAAAGAATAAAAAAGTTTTTAAATAAAGAAAACATTAAAATTAAAAAGGATAAATCAAATTATTTAAAATTATTTTCAAATTTATATAAATTTTATAAAAATATTTTAAATCTTCCTTATCTCTTTTTATTTGATTCTTCATATACAATAAAAATAAAAGTTAATGATGATTTATCAGAGATTTATCCAATAAAGTTAATAGATTTCTCATGTGAAGGGGAACTAAGAACAAAAGAATATCAAGTAATAAAAGAAACAATAGAACAATTAAATTTCAAAAAGACTTTAAACCATTTAACTGAAATAGAAACCTTTGATATCGAATTTTTATCAAATGATATAAAATGCAATAATTGTAAAAAAAATATACCAGATAATACAGGACAATATTATTGTTATTGGTGTAATTGTTTTTATTGTATAGAATGTACAGAAAAAAGATTATTTTTAGAAGAAAATAATTTAGAAGTATATAGAAGTAATTTAATAGATCAAGAACATAATTTAATATATTTAACAAAAAGAAATAAAAAATTTCTGACAAATTTGGATAAAAATAAATTAGGAAATAATGTTTTTGCAACTAAAGAACCTCAAAATTTAATAAGATCATTTGCTGCAATATGTAATGGATGTCATGGAGATTTTCATAATAAAATAAGATATTTATGTATAAATTGCAGACCAGGTAGAATTATTAGTGGAGGATTTGTTGATTTTTGTCATAATTGTTTTTTAGATATGAGAAATAATGAATTAAAAAGAAAAACTATTGAAGATGATTTAACTATTGAGGATTATTATTATTTTGAAAATATAAAAAATATTTGTAAACATCATTCACATTTTGATCACATTTATTTGACTTTGCCTCTATCTTTTAATGGTGAAAATTATTATATCTTTTAATAAAGGAAAAATTATAATTGTTAATTATAAAAATTAGTATTTATTTATATATTATTCATTTCTATTCTATTTTTATCATGTTTTGTTTCTAATGCATCATTAACTACATTAATTGTTTTAAATTTATAAAATTTATGTTCATCAATTGCTTCTTTAAATTGATTATCATTATTTTTTAAGAGTATTAGAAAAACTATAATAAGAATAAAAGGTAAAAGCATAATTGCCCATTGTAATAAACTAATAATTTTCCAATTAGGAATATTATTTATATGATAATAAAAGGCTAAAACAATTATTATAATCATAAGAATAGGTGCAATAAAACTAACAGAAAAAAATATATAACCTGGAATAACATATCCAGTTGTATTAGCAATAATTTCTTTTAAAATATTAATCTTTATATTTTTTGTAGTAGTAAAAACTTCCATAATTATAATAGTACAAATAGGAACCATTGTAATATAACGATCAATCCATTCTAAAAGAAAAAAACCATTATCAGTAATAAAAGGAATTCCAATAATAAATCCAAGTAAACAAATAATTAAATAACAAGTATTAAAAGAAATTTTATTTTTAAAGATATGTGTCATAAAATATTTAGCTAAACTATCCATTTGTAAAATTTGATTTAGAATATTAGTTAAAATCATAGTTAAAAAAAATAAAATAGACCATAAATGAGAAAGATTCATAATTCCAACTGCTAAAGGATAAACAACAAAAGGAAAAGATGCTTTATTAAAAGGTAAATTTGATATATTATCAATATTTAATTGATATGCAATAAATCCTGCATATTCACAATGAATAAATGTTACAATTAATCCAATTAATAAAGTAGTTAATCCAATTAAAGTTGATCTTCTATAAATATCTTCTTCTTCTTTTTTTTTTGCTGAAAAAACTATATTTCTACCATTTCCTAACATTAATAAAAAAATTGCTTGATTAAAA
>JAEEGL011994181.1_pt1 | contig 14015 bp, 11 predicted proteins | sample 9134231 | NCBI WGS metagenome assembly JAEEGL01 (sample SAMN16246548, study PRJNA631951) | gut metagenome | biome: gut microbiome; feature: rumen; material: fiber-attached | host: Bos | place: Iran: Karaj | collected 2018-10
CAATATTACCTTCATCCAAAGAAGTGTATCTTTGAAGCTCCGCATTTACCCAGCCAGGCTCATGGGTCTCAACATTCCAATCACCTGTGTTAAGTGAATCCCCGTCAAACTCATCTGACCAAACAAGCTCATACCCATCGCTCGCCTCGGCTTCACTAGCGTTCTCCCCATTCTTAGCAAGAACATTTGTAGGAAGCATTGCTACTGCAGTAGCTACAGACATGGCTGTAACTGCTGACTTCTTCAACCAAAACTTTCTCATAAGCTCCTTACCCCATTTCTAAAAATTTAGTAAACTGCATCAACTAAGTCCATATCTTAATCGTTTAAAGGTAAAATCTATACAAAAAGCAAAGAAAAAATAACATATCCATTACCTAAAATAATATTTTTCAAACATAGATATGGTATTCTCGAATAATAATGTTATACTTTGGTGTGAAAATAACAGAAATGAGGAATATTATGGCAGTTTCAACCAATCTATTATTAACAGAAAAAGAAATGATCCACAGAAGCCAGAACGATGAGCTTTTATTCTATCGTCAGGTTGCAGGTGGCGAAATAGATGCAATTACAGCTAACTGTAATGAGCACAGATTTTTAGAGACAGAAGGTGTAGGAACTTTATCCAGAGATCCTGTTCTTAACCTTAAGTACCACTTTGTGGTCACTGCTGCTCTTGTTTCCAGAATATGCACAGAGAACGGAATGGAGATGGAGATGTCCTTCAGACTCAGTGACTATTACATTCAAAAGCTGGACTATCTCTTTTCCGAAAAAGAAATTGAAGACTGGCACAACAAGATGGTACTGGACTACACAAAAAGAATGAATATGCTTAAGCAGAACTCTGCCCTGTCACGTCCCATCTCAGAATGTATCAATTACATATATGCCCATATCAAAGAGAGGATCACTATTGAGGATCTTGCGAAAGCCTGTGGAAATTCCACAAGCTATATATCAAGGCTGTTTAAGAGCGAGATGAACATCTCAGCCAGTGATTACATCAGGAAAGTAAAGATTGAAAAAGCCCAGAATCTCCTTAGGTTTTCAGACTTTTCCATGGTGGAGATTGCTTCCTATCTGTCCTTTTCCTCCCAGAGCCACTTCATTAAGCTGTTCCAGGATGAAACCGGCATGACACCAAAAAAGTACCGCAGTATGTACTACGGTACTCATTGGAAAGGATCTGAGGAAGAATTTGTATAGAGTGAATATCACTCTTTTTCTTTAAGTTCATTTATTCTGCTTAGAAGTTTCTTCTCATTGTAGGCAAAGAACAGAACTGCTCCGATGAAGCAGGTTACAAATGCAACAATTGCAGTGGTTCTGTAGCTTGCCTGTGTCTTAGCTACTGTGATTGAAGTAAATATTACAAGCGCAATTGCCTGTCCCATCTTGAAAGCGAAGGTACGTGCAGCGAAGAACATTCCGCTTCTGTCCTCACCAGTCTCAAGTCTTGTAACCTCAGCTACGTCTGCAACGCAGGCCTGAGGAAGAATTCCAAGGATAGCCATTGGGATTGCAGCTGTAACAGCTACGATGAATCCCCAGTGAATTCCAACACCACAGATTGAAGTAATCGCAAATACTACGCTGTAAGCAAAGAATCCTGTGATGATCAGCGCCTTCTTACCAATCTTCTTTGCAAGGATGTTAACTACAGGGTAAAGACATACGCTGATAGCTGTCATTGTTGCTGTAAGTGTAAAGGTCATTGTGTCAGGAACCTGCATGAGCTTTGTCTCATAGAAAGGAAGTCCTGTCTGGAAAAGTGTCACTGCAAAAAAATAGATAACGTCACTGTATACAAAACGTCTGAACTGGCCATTTGAGAAGGTCTTGATAAGTGATGTGAAAGGCTTTGTCTGACTTGGCTTTGACTCGATATAATCTCTCTCCTTGATGTAGAAAGCCGGGAACAGCATTGCAAGACATGCGATTGTAGCCATGATAGCTACAGCCATTCTGATAGATCCTGCCTGACCAAAGCTTCCCTGAAGTGCTCCTGCTACGTTAGGAAGAAGGAATGAGATACTCTGTCCAACAATGAATGTAAAGGAAATGTATGTTGAAACATTGATCCTGTGCTGCTGTGTGTCACCAAGCTCAGCAATAAGAGCGTTATATGGTGTACAGAACATTGTCATGAACAGGTAGAACACCATAAGGAGTACGAACAGAGCAAAATCGTTCAGTCCCTGATTACCTGTCTGAGGAAGAACGAAAAGAGCTATTGTGCAAAGTGAGAATGGAATCGCCATAACTCTCATGAATGGGATTCTTCTTCCGCTCTTGTAGTTTGATCTGTCAGACCATCCGGCAATGAGAGGATCTGTAATAGCATCAAAGATACGTCCAGCAGCCAGCACCATTCCAAAAAGTGTAAGTTTGAAAAGAATAGGCTCCTGTGTAATAAAGCCTGCAAAGATACCTGTGTTAGGATTCTGGGCATCAGGGCTTCCTGTGTAGTAATAAACCATCCAGTTTGAAACTACGCCGGACAAAAGGCTCCATCCGAACTGGCCTATAGCAAATATCCATAAAAGTCCGTTTGTGATTGGTTTAAGCTGTTTGTTTTCCATTATTTTGCCTCCCTGAGCTTAACTGCAAGCTCAACTACTTTCTTGGCACCATCATAGATGCCTGCCTTGTTGTTTTCTTTTATGCTCTCACACATCTCATCAAGAAGATTTGTCTCAAGGAACTGATCCAACATCTGAATTGTGTGTGGTATATCTCTGCACTCCAGTGTTCCATCTCCGATCTCAGCTGAATGGATGGCACCCCACATCTCGTGCTTACCTACTCTCTTAATGAAGAGCTTTGGAACCGGATAAAATGCCAGCTCACTTGGCTTTGTTACCAGTACATCGCAGCTTCTCATAAGGAGGTTTGTTGCATATACTGCCTTGAAGATATCTGCGTGATAGAATCCGTGGATTCCTGTAACCTCTGTCTCAGGTAAAAGAGCTTTTTCTGTGAAGGAAAGTGTATCCTCCCAGTTGTCCATGTGCTCTGTAGAAAGCTCCTTCATGCCAGGGATCTCTTTTACCAGCTCATCCCATACATTTCTGTAATCACCAACATTTACATAAAGAGCTGCCTTTCCCTCCTTGATAAGTGGGATCAGGTGCTTAATTATCTCAGCAAAGATTTCCTTCTGAGCTCCGGCTCCGCCGATGGTCAAAAGAAATCTCATAGGCTTTCCAGTCTTTTGCCTGTTAACCCTTGCTTCACAGTCAGCATCGATGTTGCTTACAAGCTCGTAGTCGATGTAATGTCCGGTATAAACTAAAGACTCCTGAGGCATTGGCTTACATACATTCTTCTTATCCATTCCGTTAAGGATCCTGTATCCCATGTAAGCATTCTTACACTGGATGGTGTGAACTGAACCTTCGGAAAGGTGAAGGGCCATTGGCCAGTTATCGGGAATTGCATTTACCACATACTTCATTCCTGCATGGATAGCTGCCTGTGCAGGCCATACGTGGGTTGCAATAACCGGAATATCCTTTGGTACGTTTCTGTATACAGGAGCCATAAGTTCTGCATTCTTCTGATCTGAAGAATTGTAGGTAAGAGCTCTGAAGCCTTCATAGTTTGTTGGCTCCCAAACAAGTTTATTAAAAATAGGATTCTTTGAAAGACGTGAGCCCAGTGAATAAAGATCATTCTGAGCACCGATAACCTTTGTACAGGTGGTTTCCTTAAAGGAGTTAAGATCCATCCAGTATGGAACATAGCCAAGGTGCCTTGCATAGGATGCCATTGCCATTGAAATACGGTAGTGGCCAAAGCCCATTCTGATGTTACCTACGATTATGCCCTTCTCTGTGTCCATCTGACCTTCATTTGCAGGGATCTTAGCTGTAACATCAATGTTTTTTACACCAAGAAGTGGTCCTATTACTTCGTTGTCTGATACTCTGATCTTGTAATCTGTATTAGAATCATCACCATATTTTTTGATGAATTTCTTCTTGGACTTAAGGGCATTTCTGTATGCCTTGTCACTGACCTGGTTACCAAAAATCACCTTGGATCTGTCTTTCATTTCTTCCTTCCAATCTGCCATTTTACAGGCGTAAACGCTATTTCGAAAACCGCATTTGGTTTTCCGGTTTCCACGTTTACATACTAACAAAAGGCACATCAAAAAACAAGAAACGCATTTTACAATTTTCGTTTCCTTCTTTTGTGCATTTTGTCCTATACCATAGCAACAATGGAAAGACCACGGTTCTTGGCAAGATCAATAAACTGATCTCCGCACTTGATCGTAGGCTTTGACAGATGGTCAGGGTTAATAAAGATAATATCCCCTGTCTGTCCGCTATTTAGCATAACTCTGTTGGCAATAAAGGTATTCACGATGTTTGAAAGGAAGGTCATGATCACATTGGGATCATACTTCTGGAGCCCGTCTTCTTCAAACTGAGCTATTACTTCGAATGGGCAGACCGGCGCCCTATAGCTCTTTCTCGTGGTAAGAGTATCATAAACATTGGCAACGGTAACTATTGAGGCGATCTCATTAATCTTATCTCCTCTCAGGTGGAAAGGAAAACCTGATCCGTCCCTCATTTCATGATGCATAAGAACAGTATTCTTAATATGTGTATCAATATCTTTATTCTTAATAAGGCCATATCCCTTTGTAACATGCTCATTCATGATCTTCTGCTCATACTCAGTAAGAGCCTCCTTCTTTTGAAGAATATCAGAAGGGATCAGCATTTTACCGATATCATGCAAAAGACCTGCTGCTGTGGCCAGCTGTATCTTTTCCTGGGGAAGTCTCATCCAGGTAGCAATGGTGTTACTGATAAGGGAAACGTTTAAAGAATGCATATAAACAGCGTCAGCATTGTCCCTGAGATTATGGAGCATGTCAAAGATTCCTGCTGTTCCTCCTGCCTCTACGAACAGGTTATAAACAGGTTCTGTGAGTTTGTCCACGTCAAGGGGAATTGAATCGTTGGCTATAAGTCTGAAGGATTCTTCAAGCTTTTCTGCATTTTCTTCGATATGCTGCTTGAATATAATAAACTCTTCTGTGTTCCTGAGTCTCTCGGCATAGGATGGATTGTCAGCATCTCTCTTTTTCTCTGCCTTGGCCTCAACAGTCTTCATCTGTTCTTCGACAAAGATGTTATAAAGGGAATGAGCCTTGATCCTCTCAATACTATTCTCATCAAGAACCGTGCCCTTTGGAAGCACAAGTCTGTCGTCCAGAGTGTATATGTTCTCTGAAACGACCATTCCCGGTATGAGTTTATTTACAGAAACCAGCTTCATACTTACACCCTCCAACAATATTATATCACAAAAGCCAGTAAACAAGCGTTATTTCGTTTAACACTTGATTACTGGCTTTAAAATTAGTGCCGGCAGTGGGACTTGAACCCACACGTGGTTACCCACAACAGATTTTGAGTCTGCATCGTCTGCCATTCCGACATGCCGGCTTATGGGCTGCACGTTTTGTACAGCTTTTTTAGTTTATCACAGCACATTTCCATATTCAAGTAGGAATTGTGCAGGTCTTTGATCAGAGGCTTTTATCATTATATAAATACCAGGCGAGAACGTGGTTGGACTGCTTGAAGTCTCCTCCAAAGATTCTCTTTTTAAGCTCCTCTTCTGTAAGAAGCTCCACATTCAGGAACTCTGAGTCATCCAGATGCTGAACTCCTTCCTTTCGGCAATTTCTTGCAGCATAGATATGAACGTTATTGCTGGCAAGAGTTGCATTGGCAGGAACAGTGAAAAGATGTTTCCACTCATCAGAAACATATCCGGTCTCTTCAAGAAGCTCACGTTTTGCAGCTTCAAAAGCCTCCTCTTCTGATGCCTTGGTGTTGATAGCTGTAATGTAGGGATGGTTCTCAGTCTCCTTATACTCAATGCCGCCAGCGGGGAATTCTGTGGTTATCTCATCTATGCCATGTCTGTACTGCTTAACACAGATGAATCTTCCCTGCTCATCAGTAGCCACTATGACGGAAAAGCTGTGTTTTGAAAAATTATAGACAGGACCAATATGTGCCCCATCAGGAAGTTCATATATATTCTGGCGAAAGTCGATCCACTTATCCTGCTTAAGGTGTTCTTCCTTGATCAGCTTCCATCTTAAATTATCATCACTCATTTTTAATACTCCATTAGTTATTTTATGAGGTCCATAACAACTTCCCTTGCAATCACAAGGCCTGCCACCGGTGGCACAAAGGCTGTGCTTCCCGGGATACTTCGCCTTACAGAGTCTGTAGCATCTAGCTCTGCCTGAACCAGTGCCTGGTCAGGTTTTATAGGCTCCTCGTTGGAATAAACCACTTTAAGCTTTCTGATACCGCGTTTTTTCAGTTCTCTTCGCATAACCTTAGCCAGTGGATCGATCTCAGTTTTATAGATATCAGTCACCTGAACCTTCGTAGGATCCAGCTTATTGCCGGTTCCCATAGAGCTTATGATAGGTGTCCCAACTTCTTTGCACTTCATGATTATATCAATCTTCGCAGTCACTGTATCGATGGCATCCACAACATAGTCGTATGAGATAAAATCAAACTCCGCAGCCGTTTCAGGAAGATAAAAGCACTTATGAACTGTCACCTGCACATCAGGATTGATATCCAATATTCTGTCCCGCGCCACATCAACCTTGGACTTCCCAATAGTGCTGTGAAGGGCAATAATCTGCCTGTTAAGGTTCGACTTGGCCACATCATCATTGTCCACAATATCCAAATGTCCAACTCCGCTTCGTGCCAGAGCCTCGACCACGTATCCGCCAACTCCGCCAACGCCAAAAACACAGACCCTTGAGCCTCTCAAAGTCTCAAGCGCCTGCGCTCCCAGTAGTAATTCAGTTCTTACAAATTGTTCGCTCATACGTAGCAGTGTTCTTCTGTGAGGTGCAACCTTGTGTCATTGATGACAGCTCCGGTGATCTCCAGCTTCACGCCCTTTCGGCCAAGCTTTCTGTGACCTTCCAGGATAAGATGGACCTTCTTGTCCTCTGTCATGTACTCCTCGCTGACTTCATCAAAGGTGTCAGCATCATCCAGCACCTTCTTGAAATCACCGATAAATGCCGGAATGATAATAGCCCCAATACTCTGACCCTGGATGGGACCGTAAGTTCTTACGACCTCATGAAGGATCAACCTTCTAAGTTCCTCCATAATCTTATACCCCTACAAGATTTATTTTGTATACCCAATAAATTATATTATCATTGATACTCCACCGTAGAGAATGTACGGTAGAAGTCTCTTAATTCTACCAAAAATATACCATGGTTATCATAGATGGGCGCTCCTGCTCCATCCTCAACAGCTTCCTGACTAAAGCCAACACCGTTATGATCATAGAGCCTGGATCCATGCTGCCAGGGATTTGATACTATAACGAACTTCCTGCGTATATTCTTTCCCCTGACTGTAAGATTTTTTTCTGTTGTCCCAAGAACACCATAGGCGTGATTTCCAAAAACACCTGCCTGGCCTTTTTCAAACCGTGCTTCTTTTTTAGCTGTAAACCAAAGCCTTGACGTCCCAGTAGTTACAATCTGTTTATTAGCTTTTGCATCCTTAATGTTTTCAAAAATGATCAGTTCCCTATCTTCATATTCATAATCATCTCCAATATTAAACAGCGGAGATTTGTTAAGAATATAATCCTTTAACTTGGTAAGATACCTTTCACGAAGTTTCTTCTCATCGAGACCCGGAATATTTAAAGCAGGAAAATCCTGTTCTTTCATGGATTTTAATACCATGAAAAATTCAGTTGCCGAGCGAACTCCGTTATCAGTAAAGTTACGGATCTTTTCCTGTATTTTCCGCATCCAGGTAGTAAAGGCTGAGTTTTTCCTAAACATCTCGGAAAGATTCTTTTCATCATACTCCTCGGGTTTAATCCCAAAGAATATCTCAGCTTTCTTTTTATTCCAGAGAACATCTCTTTGTTTTTTCCAGAATGGAAGCTGTCCCTTACTTCTAAGATCCGCTTCAAATGCCTCACGCTCAGTCTTGCGCATTTTTTCTAGGAGACTACTGATCTCATATTTCTCCGGCTGAGGAATTGCACTACTGGTATTTCCAACATCGCCGGCCATGGCATTCGATTCAGCTCTTAAACCAGTAAGGCTTCTGATAAATTTGACGTTGCCATCCACACCCTGGCTTTCAAGCTTATTATAACTATTGCCAAGGAATACAGCATAAGCCTTTTCCATAATACTGACCCAAAGCGCACCCTTAGCGCCATAAAATTGCTCAGACACATGCTTTTGGCCATTTCTCTCTGCAGTTAACTCCCTGTAAGGAAGGGTCTTTTCAACGGTAACATATACCGGCCTTTTCTTCCTGAAAAAGCGCACAGTAACTGTGTCTCCGTTGTCTACCATAGAGTTTTGTATTATCTTAGGATCAGTACTCACGATTGATATCAGCGAACTTACCAGGTAACAATCCCCAATATCTCCCTGTTTCATGTCATAAATAGTTGGAGCGTGAGAAAAAAGAGGTATTTTCTTCCAGTCAGCATATTTAACCTCTGAAACCTGGTCAAAATGTCCTTCTCTTGGAGGATTATGTAGATTTGTTGCCTTGGGTGCTTCAATATCAGCATCCGTAACTAATACCTTGTCAGCAGCTGCTACCTGAAGGTTTCCGCCATAATCCCTGAATACTTCCGCATAGATACGGATTATATTTCTCTCTTCCTTAGATATGTTGCCGTATTTTTGCTCATACGCAGTCTTAAAGTCCTGATCATTGGGATCACTTTCAAGTTTATCTATGTCCCTTAAAAATTCCAAAAGGAAAGGAATACATTTCCTGGCTGTTCTTTCTTCTTTAGTAAACGTATTTTTTCTTTTTACCTCATCAGAAAACCGGGAGGCATCAGTCTCACCCAGCTTTTTTAAATTCTGAAGAAGTTTCAAGGTAAATTCTGAAAGCGGAGTCTTACGCTCCCTGGCAAGATCAGCGTTAACTCTATTGACGAGGAAGGTCTTGTTATTCCGCATCTCTTTTACAGAGCTTCCGTCTCTTTCTTCCTCAGTAAGATCGATTGTTGCTCTTCTGATCTTTCCCTCCACGACTTCAGGCTCCTGAACAGGGGCATTTACTGCAGCCTGCGGATTATTGTCAGGATCATGTCTGTCGTTTATGCCTTTATTTTTCTTAAAAAATCCCAGAATACCGCCGTTCTTTTCAGATGCTGCCCGCGGAACAGTGCTGTAGCTGGCATATTTTTTCTCAGCAGAACCAGTATCAGCTTTACTGTCCTTAACTTCCATGACGCCCGGCATTTGAAGGGACATAGATTTAGTCCCGGTCTCGAATACTTCGGCAGTTTTTCTTTTTTGAATCTGATCACTCTTTGGCCCCATATTACGCCTCTTTAGAATCCTCAGTCAAAAGAGCTTTAAGCAGCTCGTCATATGCTCCATCAAAAAGATCAAGAATAAAAGAGCTCCACTCAAGGGATACGCCGCCCATTTCAGGAACCTGCGCGCGAAGGACTACTTCCACTCCGGTTGGATCCATAACAGCAAACCCAAATTCACTTCCCATGTTAAAAGAAGCAATATCCAAAAACACAGTGTCCATATCAAAATCCTGCGCATCCACAGATCTTGAAAGCTGCAAAATAAACTCCCCGTTCACATCAACGGGAATATAGGAGAAAAAGATAATTGCCCCATCTTCACGCTCTCCCTCCAGGAAAGGAACCTCTCCTTCCGAGAGTCTAAGGCTAGTTTTAATTCCTAATGGTTCAAGAACATCAATCAGGCCTTCAAGCCTTGGAACCACAAAGGTCATTGGATCAAGTGCGCCTGTACTTTCTGTCATTTCATTTCCCATGGATAAGCCCCCTTATTAGATCAAAAAAGTTTGAAGTAATTTGAAACAACCTGGTAATTCTCTATGCTTTTAACATTCTTTAATGCACTTTGCACTATCCGCTCTCCTGCTTCTGTTGCCGCCGAGAATAAAACTGTATCTATATCCTCTTTATACGATAAACTTGCAACCAGGGCACCAATAAGCGCTGCCACAGTAATACCGTCATTTTTTGAGGAAAAGATTCCACCAAGGAACAGCTCTTTTCCCGGATACAGGGAACTGGCAAGAAACGCTACCGGCTCATCCCCTTCTGTGACCACAAAGCTCAGGTCCTTCTGCAGAATTCCGCCATAAGTATCCGGACTTAAGTAGTCGGGGATCCCATCTCCGAATTTACTATAGAGGCTGTTGAGCACGTGTTTTGAAGTATCAGAAAAAGAGGAAATCCTGCATTTCTTACAGGCCCTGGTTAGCTTTAAAAGCCCCGGGTCTCTAACAATTTTCTCTCTTGGTATCTTATATATTTTATTGCCGTCAATACGGTGTTCGTAGCCTCTCCGGGAAAAGAAATCAGAAACCCTTTTCTGTTCCGGAAATACCAGATTGACGCTTATTCCCTGAACTTTTCCGGCTTTTTCAAGGATGTTATGAAGGCCATCAAGAAGAAAAGAACCTATTCCCTGCCCCCGAAACTCCTCTTCGACAAAAAGAGCTGCCAGAAAAACCTCAGTGTAACCAAGAATATCAGAATAGGGTGAATCTCTGTAGACAATGACTCCCAGAATACCTTCAGGAAGATTTTTGTCGCCCTCATCTGCAAATGCACCAAGGGCAACAGCTCTTTTCCCGGAAAGATCCTCGTATACATCATAGGGAACCATGAAACTTATCTGATCAAGTTTATTTACAGGGATAACTTCTATGCGCATAATAAATCACCACTTACCGCTACGTATTATTTTATGTCTTACTGCTGAAGTGCATCAACAATAGCTGGAAGAAGCTGTTTCTTTCTGGAGACCACTCCCGGAAGAACGACAACTTCGCCCTCGGCGCTCATTCCAAAGGCGCTGTTAAGTGTGTGAAGAGCCTTATTGCCTGCATATACGATCTCTGAAGACTCCTCAATTATATTCGTGAGCATAAAGAAGATCATATCGAGAGAGTCATTCTCGCATACTTCCTTAATCTCAGGCATTATCTTCTCTTTTATCTCCACAAGCTCCTCTGCGCTCATGGAATTGATCTGTCCGATTCCAATGTTCATATCATCTACAGTGAACTTCTTGAAGTCCTGATGAAGAATCTCATCTGCGCTCTTTCCACCAAGATTTGATCCTGCATGGAACATCTCTTTTGCAAATTCCTCATAGTTCACTTCAGCGATACGTGCCAGGTCCTCACCAGCATTCTTGTCAACGTTAGTACATGTAGGTGAACGGAACATCAATGTATCAGAAAGGATCGCAGCCAGCAAAAGACCTGCTGTCGTCTTGTCAATCTCAACACCAAACTCCCTGTACATGAGATAGATGATCGTACAGGTTGAACCAAGTGGCTGGTTTCTGAAAAATACAGGTCCGGCAGTCTCAATAGTGCGAAGTCTGTGGTGATCAACAATCTCCAAGATATCAGCTGCATCTGCGCCATTAACTGCCTGGTTCTTCTCGTTGTGGTCCACAAGGATCATCTGCTTCTTGTGAGCACCCAGGAAGTTTCTTCGGCTGATCATACCAATGTAATGATCGTTCTTATCAAGTACCGGGAAGTATCTGTGTCTCATGGAAGCCATTACTTCCTGGATATCTTCAATGTAGTCATCCATGTGGAAGGTAACCAGGTTTTCCTTCTTCATGATGTGGTCGATAGGCATACTCTGGTTGATAAGCCTTGCCACCACGAAGGTGTCATGAGGAGTGGTGATAACCTGGGTGTTGTGCTCCTTAGCCTGTCCCTGGATAGTCCTTGCAACATCAGCTCCCTCGCAGACTATGATACAGGAAGCACCAAGCTCTATGGCACAAAGCTGTGTCTCATATCTGTTACCAAGGATTACCACATCACCCTCTTCGATGACGTTCTCCATCATCTCAGGACTGGCAGCTGCAATAACTACCTTTCCTCTTTCAAGGTTCTTTTCAATGTCGCCAACAATAAGCTCGCCGTCCAAAGTCTCCACAATATTCTTGTAGGAGGTTCCGGCCTGGGAAAGAATGTGTGGATCAATTACATCCATGTAGGTCTCAACAATATCATTTGTAGTAATAAGTCCTGCAAGCTTGTCTCCATCAGTTGCACAAAGAGTAACAACGTCCGCGTCTCGCATCTTCTTCCAGGCATTCTTAAGGGACATCTTGCCTGATGTTCCATCAAGCCTTCTGATCTCCATATCCCTTACCTGGGTCCTGACATCCTTGATATAGGCAGGAACATCAACTCCAAAGTGCTGGAGAACAAACTGTGTCTCTTCATTCAAATGTCCTGCTCTGCAGGCAATGTAATTGCCACCAAAAACCTGATTCTTCAGGTTCGCATATGTAATTGCTGCGCAAATAGAATCCGTATCAGGATTCTTATGACCGCAGACAAAAATAGGTCTCTGATTAGTTTCTGTATTCATTAAAATCCTCCAAGGTCTAAAGCCTTGTATCTAGTTTATAGACATTTCGTGTGTTTGTAAATGTAATTATGCAAATTGGGAATTATACAATTCGTAGTAAAAGCCCTGTTTATCAAGAAGCTCAGCATGACTTCCCTGCTCTATTATGTGACCGTCCTTCATTACAAGGATCACATCAGCTTCCCTGATAGTGGAAAGCCTGTGGGCAACAATAAAGCTGGTCCTTCCCTGCATCATCCTGTTGAAAGCCTTCTGGATCCTGATCTCAGTTCTTGTATCGATTGAGGAAGTAGCCTCATCCAGTATAAGCATCGGCGGAATATGCAGCATTACCCTTGTTATGCAAAGAAGCTGCTTCTGGCCCTGGGACAGATTTCCACCGTTTTCAGTAATAAGTGTGTCGTACCCATCAGGAAGTCTTTTAATGAAGCTGTGGGCATGAGCAGCCTTTGCTGCCTCTATGATTTCCTCATCGCTAAAGCCTTCCCTGCCAAGGGTTATGTTATCTCTGATAGTTCCATTTCGAAGCCAGGTATCCTGAAGAACCATTCCAAAATTCGACCTAAGTATGCTCCTTCTCAGATCTCTTATATCGTAGCCGTCAATTTTGATGCTGCCCTTATCCACATCGTAGAACCTCATGAGCAGATTGATAAGCGTAGTTTTTCCGCTACCGGTAGGACCTACAATGGCAACACGCTGGCCTTTCCTGATATTAAGATTAAGATCTTCAATAAGGCTTCTGCTCTTATCATAGGAAAAAGAAACATCAGCTATATCCACGTCGCCACGAGCCTCAAGGCCCTCTGGCGCAGATTTCTTATCCGGGATCTCCGACTTTTCTTCTATCAGCTCAAATACTCTCTCCGCACAGGCAAGGGCATTCTGAAGCTCCGTTATAACACCGGAAATCTCATTAAAAGGCTTGGTGTACTGGTTAGCATAGCTAAGGAAAATCGTAAGTCCTCCAACTGTCATGCCTCCTGCAATACACACAAAGGAACCAAACAGCGCAACAGCCGCATAAACAATGTTATTGATAAACCTGGTACTTGGGTTAGTCAGCGATGAAATAAAGGTAGCCATCACTGAAGCCTTCTCCAGATGATCATTGATCCCATCAAAGGTCTCCAGGTTCTCATCCTCATGGGCAAAAGCCTTTACTACAGAAAGATTCCCTATCATCTCATCAACAAAAGCTGTCTGATCGGATCTTGCTGTTGACTGCTCCTTAAAGAGCTTAAAGCTCCTTGTGGCCACAAACCTTGCAACCAAGAGTGATAAAGGAGTCAGCACCACAACCACAAGGGCAATCCTAAAATTCAGATAAAACATGAACACAAGGGTTCCCACGATGGTCACGATTCCTGTAAAGAGCTGTGTAAATCCCATCAAAAGTCCATCAGCAAACAGATCAACATCAGCAATTATCCTTGATACGATCTCCCCTGTCTGCTTGTTATCCAGATATTCAAAGGGCAGGATCTGAAGCCTTGAAAAGGCATCCTTTCTCACATCCCTTA
>JAEEGL012655762.1_pt1 | contig 14015 bp, 7 predicted proteins | sample 9134231 | NCBI WGS metagenome assembly JAEEGL01 (sample SAMN16246548, study PRJNA631951) | gut metagenome | biome: gut microbiome; feature: rumen; material: fiber-attached | host: Bos | place: Iran: Karaj | collected 2018-10
ATATCCTTCTCTGTCTTCCGGATGTATACAGCCTTCCCATATATCCCCTGCACCATACATATATTCCGATGGCAGTCCATATGTATCAATACAGTTCTTAGACCATCTGGAGAAATCATATTTCATATCACATATATATACATATGTACCCTCTGCTACAACATCAAAAGCTTTGAATAATGTATCAAGGATTGTTCTCCTATCTTCCGGTACGCTCTTATATCCCGAATCATTTTTACTATTTCTTAATTCAAGGCGGATTTTCTCATCTTTAAGATGCGATTTATTATTATACATGCTCTCGTCAGCACGCTTAAACATGTCGACGATTTTTCTATCTTCCAGTCTTCTGTAATCAGTCATTCCGGCAGCGACAACAGGACCTTCACCTATTCTGAGATTTTCCTCCACCTGCCTCTTAAACGTCGAAAACAGACTTATCCTATCGTTATAATCACTTCCTTTAAGGATTACAATAAACTCATCTCCGCCGATTCTGTATACAGGACTGTGACTAAAGGTACGACATACAAGTTTACATGATTCCTTGATCAATTCATCTCCGGCTTTATGTCCCTGTGTATCATTTACTACCTTAAGATCATTAATATCAAATACAACTATCCCGAACTGTTCATCGTTTCTCTCTTCGATCTTTTTATCCAGCTCCGTTTCCATCTCACGGTAAGCTGTTATATTTCTTATACCCGTAAGTCCGTCACGTCTGGCAAGTTCGTTGGCCATTGTAAGCTGTTCGATATGCTCTTTTTCTCTTTTTACATATTCATCTCTGTTCTCAACACATATTATAAAATGGGTATGGTCAGACGACCACATTACCTTTAATCGTGTATACTGAATATTCTCGCCGGTAGTATACATTCGATAATCTTCAATCAGCTGTCTGGCGTGTTCCAGACCGGATATAAAATTATCTTTATTTAAAAAGATCTTAAGTCGCCCTCTGTCAGACGGAAGTATCACTCTGTCAACATTCTGAACAGCCGTTCCGAAGAACCCGTCTCCTTCTTCACGAACTTCAAGACCACCATAAGTTTTATGTGTGGTAAACACTGTATAATGTTCTGAAGCCGAATCAACATAGTAGATAAGATCATAATTTGAAGCAAGGCTTTCAGCTATCTGAGTATATGTAACACTCTTTTTTTCACTGATCTTTAACGCAAGTTCTGTTTCAACCTCTTTATCTATATTTTCGAGACATACTATAAGATGTTTTCCACCTCTGGAGATAATCACTGTATATCTTACATGTTTTACATTATTATCGACAACGAGACGATATTCTATGGAAAAAGACGTCTTGTTTTTTAAATTCAGAAGCAAATCATCTTTATAAAAAAATGTGATAACCTTATCCTGATCTTCAGGGTGAACATACTTCCTTATATTTTTTCTGCTTTCGGCAAAAAAGTCATTACCCTCAGGTGAAACATTAAGCTTCTTATATTCATCAGTCGAAGCAACCTCAAAATAATGACTTGTTTCAACATCAACGTAATACAAATTATCATAATGACCGGCTAAACTCGAAGCTATCTGATTATATATTTCTTTCTGACGCTTGTTTTCCTTCTCTAATTCTCTTCGCTTATGTTCTTCATCAATATTTATCACTCCAAGTATAAAGTAATCAGAGTTCTCTTCTATACCACGTATCAGCCTAAGAGAATGCCAGGTCGGAACACCATTAATAATGAGTCTGTATTCAATCTTCTGCATGCTTCCCTTTTTCATATCAGAAAGCAGCTTATCCTTTTGAATATCCTCTAAGAATATATGCTGATCTTCTTCATAAATAACCAGTTTACAATCACGCTTTATATTCTTAAAGAAATCATCTCCACCCTGTTCAAGACTAAGTGAATGAAACTCCGGATTAACTGAATACCAAAAATACTCGTTAGTTACCGCATTTACATAGTAAACACTCGAATAATCAACAAGTAAAGCCTCCGCAATCTTAAAAAATACCCTATCCTGTTCAGCCATAATCCACCCCAAAATATTAATTATAGGATTAACCAATACTTATAAACATTGTATCACATATTGTCTGACAAGTCATTAACCACCGTTAAATTTATTGTGCAAATCATAAAAAAAGAAGGCGCCAGATTATTAATCTGACGCCCCGTAAAATCATGTTTAGTTAAATATCTTACAGCATATCTGCTCTAAGCTTCTTAAGCACCTGATAAGATCTGTTTCTTATCTCCTCTGCTTCAAACAGAGTAAGCATTGTATCCATATCAAACTTAGCCTTGAGAAGCATATCCAGCCATGCGTTAACATATTCCTTAACGTAATCTGTATTCTCATCAGACTTATCCTTGAGACTAGCCTGAATATTGTTGATATTCTCAACTACAGTTGATGTTGGCTGTGAGCTGCTTGATGGTGAAGGATTGCTCTCATCTGAAAGCTCAATAACCTTACCTGTCTTAGTAATGATAACCTTCTTGTTAGGAGTGGTATCTGCCTTATTGGCAACTGTTCCGGCTTTCTTATCGATAAGTCTTTCAACTGCCTTGATAAGACATACTACACTGTATGTAGCTTCCTGAGGTGTCTGCTCAGGTGCTCCCTTATGTGTATACTGATTCCAAAGCCACTCTGACTTAAGAAGCATCTCTTCAATCTTAGAATCATCAAGAAGCTTACGAAGATCCGGATCCATAGTGGTAACAACCTTACGTCCAAAGAGTCCACCACCTGCGTTTGCATTTACATCAGCCTTTCTATACTTGCTTGGTACAGAAACATCAGCATAAGTCTTGATAAGGTACTTCTCAGCTGTCTTAGGATCATAATCACTGTTAATGATTGCGATTCTTCCGCCGTTGAGTCCGTTAGCAACCATATCTTCAGCTGCAAGGAATATAAGTGTCTTCTGACGATCATCGATCATCTGCTTGATCTCATAATTTGTCTTTGACTTCTCAAGGATAGCATTCTTACGAACCTTGAATGCCTTGATCTTCTCCTTGATACTAAAGAACATCTTAAGCAGTGATGGATTAGCATTTACATAGTCATTGATCCATGTAATCTCAACATACTGATGCTCAATCTTATTTGAAAGCTCATATACATTGTATCCATCAAACACAACGTTAAGTGTTGTATACAGCTTTTCAAGAATTTCATACTTCTCTTCCCATGGACGAGCTGAAACATCAGAGTTTACAAGTTCCTTAATACCACACTCATAGAATACGAGGTTGTACTCATAGAGACCTTCAAAAATGTTGGTCTTACCTGTAAGCTGAGCTCCTGCTCCCAGAGTCTGAAGATGCTTCTTCATATCAGGCTCGTTCTCGATATAGAGATAAACCTTCTTAACAAATGCAGATACTTCATTGATAAGAGTATCAATTCTCTTGTTATAAAGTTCCTGCTTAGAAATAGCTGTAAGAACATTTCTAGAAAGTACGCTTGTGTCCTGTGTACTATTAACATTCCTGATAAGCTCTTTAAAGCTTTCGTATACAGCAAGATTATCAATAGGAATATACTCTGCATTCAGTCCATAGAACTCAAATGCCTTGTTATAATCCTTGTTAGCAATAAATGTATTGAAGAGGCCGATTGAAAGCTGTGTCTTATAATCATTTCCTACATGAGGATCCTCAACAATATAATCATAAAGAACTTCAAGGTTTGAAAGATATGCCTCTGAATTAGCAAGTGATGTTGGAAGACCCATCTCCATAACAACGTTAATAAGATCAAGGTATCCAAGCAGAGCCTTGTCAAAGTTCTTTGGTCTTTCATCATCCTCAAGAATCTGGTAACTTACATTGATAAGAAGTGGTGCGATACGCTCACCAATAAGGCGCATAGCCTCGCCAAACTTTTCTCTCTGATATAAGTATATAAGCCAGATGCTGTAACGATAAATACCAGTTGTATTAATAGGTGCATCAATATCAGAAGGATCGATATCACCATAAACAAAACTGAAAAGCGGTTCTATCCACTCGTCAATCTCGTACCTCTCTTTTGCTTTGATATTCTCATCTACAAAATCGCCTAACTCATAAAGTTTTGAACACTGTGCTCTGACATCGTCCTCTACATTCATAGTCTTAAGATCAAAATTACTATCCTTAAGATAGTCGATTACAAGAGCATAAAATCCGTCCTCAACCTGCTCATTCAGGAAACGGATAAGAAGACTTTTGTTATTTGAGGCTGCAATTGAGAGAACATTGTTGTCACTTCCAGTAATATTAGCCGGTAAAGCCATCTCTGTATTCCTCCTAACTATATAAAATGCTGTGTACACACTATCGACACACTAAAATTATAATATATATAGCGAATTATATCAACGTCATTTTGTCAATTTTTTACAGAAATATTTGTTAGTTTTTCACAATTCCTGCCATTTTTAACAACGCAATTGCATTCCTTGTGGTGCATCTGCCCGATTTCATTTTATAATCAAATAAAATCTCGTCATTTTCGTAGTATTCTTCGAAATGATAGTTGTCTGCAGGTCTTCCGTCAGCTGCTGATATATCACACAGCTCAAAGTCGTGAGTTGTAAGGATAACCATGCATTTTCCTGAAGAAAGCTTCTTAACAGCCTCTGTTGCACCTACTATTCTGTCGGCTGAATTTGTTCCCTTAAATATCTCATCGATAAGGCATAATGCCGGTGGTTCAGAACCGGCTTCCACATAGTCTGCTGCTCTCTTTATACGGAGTATCTCAGCGTAAAATGTAGAGATACCGCTGCTGACATCATCCGTAATTCTCATGGATGTAAAGAGCTGCATGATAGGCAGTTTAAAACTCTTTGCACATACACCTGCACCCGCATAAGCCAGAACTGCATTTACGGCAATTGTTCTCATAAATGTAGTCTTTCCGGACATGTTGGATCCTGTGATTATAGTAATATGTCCATCAAGATTTCCTGAATTCGAAACAACCTTTTCTCTGTTTATAAGAGGATGATATATTTCATCAAATCCGAGCTTCATATCTTCTATGATTTCCGGTTCAGTTGTATCTCTTACAGCTGAAAGAACCGCAAGACTTCCCAGTTCCTCAAATTCAGCTATTATATCTTCGCAGTTTGTAAATATATCTTTATTCTTTGCAGTCCAGGCAACCGTTCTCCTGGCCAGATAAAAATCCCAGCCGATAAATCCTGCCAGCAGCATATGAATGATCGGATTAAAGGATATGGCAGCAAAATCTCCCATACGCTGCATATCTTTTACCGCCTTCAGAATTCCCTTCTGACCTGTAACTCTGTTCTTCAGCTCTGATAGAATACCGGACTGAAACTCTGACTTATTTATCTCATTCAGAATCTCATAAAAGTCTCCTGCCGTCTTTCCATATACATATACAGGAGCCGAAAGTACATCAAGCTTCCCTTTAGGTATCCAGGTTATTGCAAGGCCCGCCACAAAGGTTGCCAGTATAAGTCCGGGATTATAACCATAACCAAAGACCATGATAAGAGAAATAATATTGATCAAGGGAACGATCAACATAAGCGGATACATCCATACCGGGAACTTCTCTTCTACAACCTCCGGAGCCTCAAGAAGCTTGCTGTTCTTCATAGTCCTGGTTTCAAATTCATACCTGAAATCATCGGCCAGAGAAAGTTCCTTTACAGCCTTATATCTCTCAGCTCTTACAGATAGATTATCCGTCTTTAAACTAAGTGTATCTGCCAGTCTTCGTCTGCCTTTCGGTGTATGCGCTATAGAAATGTACTGATACAGGGAGTTCTTTCCGAGAAGGTCTATATCACGGGATAATACATCTTCCTGTGTCAGGAATTCTCCTCCATCGTCCGTTTCCTGCATCCAGTTGCCATTAAGCCTGTTCAGGTATCTGTCCAATACATTTATATATGTCTCATCATGTGAGATCATTTTATTAAAACATGCATGTACATAGATCAAAAAGAAAAACGTAATAAGAAGATACGCTCCTGCAAATATATACATACCCTTTTTATCTGAAATGCCGGCGATCAGAAATGGTATACCGCCTACAAAACTTATAAGTCTCAGAACTGATATCAGACTCGATTTTTTCTTTAATTCAGTTAATCTTTCGTTTGTTTTATTCTTTAATTCATTAATTGTTTTTTCCATATTTTACCTGCCTTTACTGCATTAAAGATTATCACTATTTCCTTGATTTTTCAATTGCTCCGTATTACAATTAACCATAGTTACGTTAATTTATAACAGAAAGAGGTATTGAGTATGGGAAGAAGTCTATTAGGTGGTTTATTCAGAGTTACTGCTGCCGCTGCTGCTGTAGCAGGTGTAGCTTATCTTTTCAAGGATGAGATAAGAGGAACTGAAGCATATCAGAATCTCAATTCAAAGTATGATGTAGATACAAAGATTGCAGATGCAACAAAGAAGGCTAAGGAAGCTGCTGCAATCGCTAAGGATAAGGCTAAGGAAGCTGCTGTTGTAGCTAAGGATAAGGCATATGATCTCAAGGATAAGGCTGTAGACGCTTATAAGAATTCTCCTTGGTCAGCAACTGATGATGATAACATTTTCGAAGATGACGAGATCGTTCTTAACGAAGATGGCGAAGCTGAAAAAAGAGATTATGTAGAGATCAAGACTGATGCAGCTGAAGAAAAGGTTGAGGAAGTTAAGGAGAAGATCGGTGATGCAGTTACTACTGCTGCTGATAAGCTTGAGGACATTCTCAAGGCTGCTGAAGCTGAGACAGAAGAAATCAGCAAAGAGATTGATAATATCGAAATCGACTAATAAACTACTGAGCAGTGGGTATGCCGCTGCTCTTTTTTTGTTTATTTAACAATTGTTATAAATTTTAACATTTTATAACAATATTATAAATTTTAGCAATTTTTGTAAAATATATGGCATTATTTATTTAGCATTTACCATACCACTATGTTATTTTTATATAGAAATCTTGAAACTATATCATTTAAAAAGGAAGTTGGTATCGTATGAGAAAGAATGAAAGAAAACCATTAGTTAAGAACATTTATACCGCTGATCCTTCTGCTCATGTATTTGACGGAAAGATCTATATCTATCCATCTCATGACTTGGATCTCGACCTCGAAGAGGACGATGACGGAGAACAATACAAGATGGAGGATTATCACATCCTTTCTATGGATTCACTTGACAGTGACTGTGTTGATAACGGTGAAGCACTCCATGAGAAGGATATTCCTTGGGTAAGCAGACAGCTTTGGGCTCCTGATGCTATCAAGCTCAATGGTAAGTACTATCTTGTATTCCCTGCAAAGGATAAGGATGACATCTTCAGAATCGGTGTTGCTGAGTCAGATTCACCTGTTGGTCCATTCAAACCACAGGATAATTATATAGAGGGAAGCTTCAGTATCGACCCTGCAGTATTCCAGGATGACGACGGAAAGATCTACTGCTATAACGGTGGTCTCTGGGGCGGTCAGCTTGAAATGTGGCAGTCAGGAAAGTTCAATCCTGATGAGCATCGTCCGGAAGGTGATGAGAACGCACTCGGACCTATCGTATCACAGTTCAGCGAAGACATGACAAAGTTTGTTACTGAGCCTAAGATGATTCAGATTCTTGATGAGAATGGTGAGCCACTTAAAGCTAAGGATGAGGACAGACGTTACTTCGAAGGTCCTTGGATGCACAAGTTCAATGGAAAGTACTATCTTTCATATTCAACAGGTACAACACATTATCTCTGCTATGCAGAAAGCGACAGCCCTGTAGGTCCTTTCACATATAAGGGAAGAATCATGGAGCCTGTTCTTGGATGGACAACACATCATTCAATCGTTGAGATTGAAGGTGAGTGGTATCTCTTCTATCATGACGCTGAGCTTTCAGATGGATGCTCTCATAAGAGATGCGTTAAGTATACAAAGCTTGATATCGCTGAAGACGGAACTATCACAACCATTAAACCATACGACCACTTAGATAAATAATCATAGTTTATGAACTATAAAAACGGCAGTAACATATCAGTTACTGCCGTTTTCTTCATCTGTATCATCTAATTCAGACTTATCTATTATATATCTTGGCCTTCTTGGTTCTTTCTTTAATTCCTTGGTCTCTTCTCTTGTTACCTTTCCGGAATCCCCATCAGACTTCTGATGTGAATTCTCCCTATCAAGTTCAGCCGTCTCATCTACTATATCGTCACGTCTGATATAATAAATTATCTTATCAAGAACCTCTTCACTGCTGAAGCACTGTTCATAATATAGTTTTTCAACATTTGAAGCTGTAAGCTTATAGATGACCTTCTTTCTGAATACTTCTTTAAGCTCTTCTACATGCTTAGACAGATATCTTATATCATCCAGCTTCACCACATCTACATGTGTTACATAAGCAGCCACAAGATAGTTTTCTGTAATGTATGTATTTTCACCCTTATATAGAAGCTTCTCTTCAAGTTCATTATCCAGCTCTTTGATAATCTTTCTTCTGCTTCCATACTTTGTAAGGAACCTGGCCTGAAAGCTTGCTGCAGGGCTGCTGAGAATAGCAATAAGATAGAGAACTGTAAGAGCCGCAACAACGACTCCTGCGTAATAAACATATTTGATTATCTTTATCTTTAATTCAGGATACTCAAACTCATTAAAGATTACCGGATCTACAAAGCCTGTAAAGTTTCGGCTGTCAGTCTTAAGCTCTGAAGAATAATCCTGAACAATCTGGTTCATAACAGGTTCATCTACTGTAAGTCTTACATTCAGAACATGGCTTCCTTCCGTCAGGTCTCTTCCGGGAATATCCTTCAGTGCAAACAGCCATACATGATTATCCTCAAACAGATAATAATACTCTCCTGCTTTCCTATCATCTCTCAGATAATCATAACCTGCCTTCTTTAGTCCGGAAGCCTCGAAAGTAACATTCAGTTCACCGGCAGATATAAATGTATCCGCACTGGAAGCATCATGCATTTCAAAACTCCGGTATTCCCTGAGTTCTGACAGCTGGAATGCCACCAGCGATATAGTAAATACAACTATCGCCAGTGGCATTATGATCATTATACTGTTTCTTCTTAATATTTTACTGAAGATTTTATTCATTATTTCACTACGATATTAATGATCTTCTTAGGAACATAAATTTCCTTAACAACAGTCTTACCATCAAGTCTTGCACCGAGTGCCTCGATACCTGCAGCAATAATAGCGTCCTTATCAGCATCTGCAGGAACATCTACTGTAAGACGAGTCTTTCCATTTACCTGAACAGGAAGTGTAATTGTATCGCTTACAAGATGCTTCTCATCAAACTCAGGCCATTCTGTATGGAATACAGAATCTGTTCCGCCAAGTACCTCCCAGAGTTCCTCACCAAGATGAGGTGCGAAAGGTGCAATAAGACGAACCATAGTCTTAAGAGTCTCAACATCTACACCTGTAGTCTTTGTAAGTGCAGCAAAGCTGTTGTTGTACTCCATAAATGCAGATACAACTGTATTAAAGCTGAATGAATTAAGTCTTTCTGTAACATCCTTGATAAGTCCGTTACGGAGCTTAAGAAGTTCAGGAGTCTCAGCAACGTTCTTGTCAGCATTCTCAGTAACTACTGCATAGAATCTCTTAAGGAATCTGTAGATACCATCGATACCAGCATCATCCCAGATAGCGTCAGCTTCAGGTGGTCCTACGAAAAGCTCATAGAGTCTCAGTGTATCACATCCATAATCACGAACGATATCGTCAGGAGATACGATATTTCCAAGAGACTTACTCATCTTTGTAGGCTTTCCTGTAACCTTATCTCTACCACAGATCATACCCTGGTTAAAGAGCTTCTTGAATGGCTCATCGAAACCTACTACGCCGATATCATATAAGAACTTTGTCCAAAATCTTGAGTAAAGCAGGTGAAGAACCGCATGCTCTACACCACCGATATACATATCTACAGGGAGATACTTATCTGCCTTTTCTCTTGATACAAGTTCCTTATCATTATTAACATCCACATATCTGAGGAAGTACCATGATGATCCTGCCCACTGAGGCATAGTATTTGTCTCTCTCTTAGCAGGGCCGCCACACTGTGGACATGTACAGTTAACCCATTCTTCGATAGCTGCAAGAGGTGACTCACCTGTTCCTGTTGGCTCATACTTCTCTACATCAGGAAGTCTGAGTGGAAGTTCTTCTTCAGGAACTGCAACACATCCACACTTCTCGCAGTGAACAATCGGAATAGGCTCTCCCCAATATCTCTGTCTTGAGAATACCCAGTCACGAAGCTTGTAGTTAGTTGTAGCCTTTCCGTAACCCTTCTCTTCTATAATCTTTGGAGCTTCCTTCTTAAGTACAGCTGACTCCATTCCGTTCCATTCACCGGAATTAACCATAATACCCGATGCAGCTGTATAAGCTTCAGTCATCTCATTTCCATCCTGAACATCGTCAAGAGTTGGAGCGATAACCTGAATGATAGGTAGATTAAACTTCTTAGCAAACTCAAAGTCTCTGTCATCATGAGCAGGTACACACATGATAGCTCCTGTACCATAATCAGCAAGTACGTAGTCAGAGAGCCAGATTGGAGTCTTTGCTCCGTTCAGAGGATTGATAGCATAGCATCCTGTGAATACACCTGTCTTCTCCTTGTCAGCCATTCTGTCGATAGATGACTTAAGAGATGTCTGATAGATATAATCCTTAACTGCAGCTTCTGTCTCAGGTGTATAAAGCTTTGAAGCAAGTTCTGATTCAGGAGCAAGAACCATAAATGTTGCTCCGTAAAGTGTATCAGGTCTTGTTGTATAAACTGTAATAACTTCGTCTCTTCCATCTACAGGGAAGTTAACTTCAGCACCCTGAGATTTACCAATCCACTCTGACTGCATCTTCTTAACCTTCTCAGGCCAGTCAAGCTTGTCAAGATCAGCAAGAAGTCTCTCAGCATATGCTGTAATCTTCAGCATCCACTGACGAAGATTCTTCTTAGTAACATCAGCGCCACAACGCTCACACTTACCTTCCTTAACCTCTTCGTTAGCAAGACCTGTCTTACATGATGGACACCAGTTGATAGGCATCTCCTTCTCATAAGCAAGTCCCTTCTTAAACATCTGTAAAAAGATCCACTGAGTCCACTTGAAATAGTCAGGATCAGTAGTATTTACTTCCATATCCCAGTCATAGATTGCAGAAATCTGCTTAATCTGTTCTTTGATAGATGCGACATTCTTTGCTGTAGATATTGAAGGATGTACACCGTTCTTGATAGCATAGTTCTCTGCAGGAAGACCAAATGCATCCCAACCCATAGGGTGGATAACATACTTTCCATGCATTAACTGATAACGGCTCCATACATCAGATATAACATATCCTCTCCAGTGTCCCACGTGGAGACCATTGCCTGATGGATATGGGAACATATCCAGACAATAATACTTAGGCTTCTTTCCGTCATTTACATTGATCGGATTCTCCTCCCACTTCTTGTTCCACTTGTTTTCGATGAGCTTGTGATTAAACTGAGTCATCTTTCTTTTCCTCCTCTATATCATCACCCTTCGGTTTACCATGATGGATGACGCTTTCTGTAACTTTATGTACCGAGTTCTGAATCTCGTTAAACTTATCTATTCTCTTCTTACGTTCCTTTGCACTCTCACGCTTAACATTATTGGTACTGATCGGATTACCGTTTTCATCGAAGCCATGCAGCTTCACAAAGTATTCCGTCGAATTATTCAGCCCCCGTTTGTTTAGCGCATTTCTGAGCAGAATCGTGCTCAAAGTATAGATACATGCAAATACTGGAACTCCCAGGATCATTCCAGGGAATCCAAACATTTTTCCTCCAATAAGAATAGAGAAAAGAACCCACATGCCGGAAAGACCGGTTGAATCGCCAAGAATAAGCGGACCGATTACATTTCCATCTATCTGCTGAAGAATAATTATAAATATGATAAATACGATACATTTCTTCGGATTATCCACAAGTACCAGAACTCCACAAGGTACTGCTCCGATAATAGGTCCGAAGAACGGTATGATATTTGTACATCCGATAACAACACTGATAAGTGTTGAATAAGGCATCTTGAGGAACTGAAGCACTATCGAACATAGAAGTCCGATAATAACAGAATCCACGATCTTACCGTTAAGGAATCCACCGAATACACTGTTTACATAGGCGAAACCGTGAAGAACCGTGTTACCCTTTTCCTTATCAAATACAGCGTATATAAGTTTCTTACCCTGAGCACAAAGTGTGTCCTTGTTGCCAAGAAGATAAACAGCAACTATAAGACCGATAAGAATATCCAGAACTATCTTTACACCGCCTACGATACCAGTGGATACATAAACAACGATAGTATCCATATTAGGAATAAGCTTCTGGTTGATAAGATTCATGAGCATGGTCTCGAAGTTATCGAGGTTTGTATTGAATATCTGCTCAACCTGAGGATAATTTCTAAGGAATCTGTTAGCCCAGTTCTGAATATTATTGATATATGTTCCAAAGTTATCTGTGAACTTTACTACACTGTCCCGGAGTTCCGGAATAAGAACCAGAAGGAATCCGACAATGAGCGCTACAAACAGGATGATCGTAACAGCTATGGCTGTTGTCTTTGCAGCTTTATATATATTCTTCTCAGAAGATTTTTTAAAAATCTTCTTGTATAGCGATATAAATGCTTTATGCATCAGATTCATAACAGGATTAAGGAGAAATGCTATCACACATCCCACAATAATACTGCTCATAGAACTGATAAGCTTTCCTATGGCCATAAAGAGCAGTCCTATCTTACCAAGAAGATAATAGAACACTATAACAATACACAGACTGGCTGCCAGTATTATGCCCTTTTTTATATCATCTTTATTAAATCCGTGCTTATCACCCAAAACCGATACCTCTTTAAAATCCTGTATCTATCGTAAAAATAAGGTTTGGAAAAAACCAAACCCTATTCTAACATACTATCACAGATTTTTCAGCAATAAGTTAGTATATTTACGGTATATTAATAGATATTTAATAAGCCTTTACTTTTGTCCAAAGATCACTGTAGTGTTCCTTAAGTTTTGTCTCTTGATACTTAAAGACCTCATTTCCGGGTCTTCCAAATTCAGGAAGATAAGCAGACTCAAGGCCTTCATAATCATTCTCAGCCATATACTTTCTTACTGATGTTACCGGTGAAGTATAACCGATAAAGATATCGTTCTTTATTCCCTCTTCTTCACGCAGAGTGAAATCTATAAACTTATGGGCAAGGTCTGTATCTTCACAGTTATCAGTAATGACAAGACTGTCGCACCACTCTTCTGTTCCTTCTTCAGGTTCAAAGTACTCAAGTTCATCATTCTCTGCCATGATAAGAGCGGCATCTCCCGAATATACAACTGCTATGGACTTGTTGCCCGAAACCATGTTATCGATGGCATCATCACCTACATATACGACATCCATAGTCTCACGCTGATCTATAAGCCACTTGTAAGCCTCATCAATCTCATCGTAATTGTCCGTATTCATGGAATATCCCAGAGATTTAAGAGCGATCATGAAGGACTCACGCTCAGAATCAATCATGTATATATCACCCTTATACTTAGGATTTCTGAGCAGTTCCCAACCCTCTTCAAGATCTTCTTCATCAACAACATTCGGATTATAGAGAATACCGACTGTACCTACATAATACGGCACAGAGTATTCATTATCCGGATCAAAAGCAAAGTCCATTACATCCGGATCGAGGGCATCCTTATTCGTAATCTTCGACCAGTCGATAGGCTGAAGCTGTTCTTCCTTAATAAGACGTTCAATCATGTAATCGCTGGTTACAATCACATCGTACTCGGCACCACTCTTAATCTTTGTATACATACTCTCATTGGAATCAAATGTCTCGTATATAAGCTTACAGTCATATTCCTTCTCAAACTGTTCCATCAGTTCAGGCTCAAGGTACTCTCCTGA
>JAEEGL013592790.1_pt1 | contig 14015 bp, 29 predicted proteins | sample 9134231 | NCBI WGS metagenome assembly JAEEGL01 (sample SAMN16246548, study PRJNA631951) | gut metagenome | biome: gut microbiome; feature: rumen; material: fiber-attached | host: Bos | place: Iran: Karaj | collected 2018-10
TACTGAATCGGTAATGGCATGTATAATTATAGGTATTATGGCAGCAATGATATTTGTTCTTGGATACCGCATCAAGCAACTACAGGGTGCATTGGAAGACGTAAACGCACAGGTTCAGATGCAGCAGGAGGTTCATTTACAGCAGATTGAAGCATTATCGGGTGATATTTCGACTGTTAAGGACGATATGCAGACCCAGATTGATGATCAAAGTTTTAGGCTGGACAATCAACAGACACTTATAGAACAGAATAGAGTAAATCTTCATATTACTAATAAAGCATTAGCACGAGCAAATAGACAGATTGAAGAGAAGGAATCTGAAATTCAGGAGCTTCGTGACGAGTTAAAAAAACACTAGCGGCCAGGATAGCAGCAAGACGGAGAGCTTCATATGCCACAGGCTCTTCGTCATCTTGGTCTGATATTTCAAGTGGCGTATTTGAGATAACTGCATACGAGTGGACTGGAAACCCGTGTGCAAATGGTGAATGGCCAGTAGTAGGATACACTTGTGCGTCTAATTACTTCCCGATTGGTACTAAATTATATATTGAAGGTATTGGCGAGCGTACAGTTACTGATACTGGCGGAATGAGTAATAATGTAGTAGATGTTTATATGGGTGATCCAGGAACTTGTATACAGTTTGGTAGGCAGACCGGACGAGTTACTGTCATAGAGGGGGGCGAATGATATGAAAATAGTAATTGATATTCCTAATGCAGTTTATGAAACTTGTAAATTGAGCGTAACAAATGTTAATTTTCCAAAAGGATGCAGTAAGGCCATGATCAGAGATATTACTGGTTACATTGCATCCGGTACGCCTATAACCTTAAATGATATGGAGGACCACGAAACATGGTCAAAGTTTTGGGCTCAATTAAAAGATCATTTCTCAGTTGGCGTCATTGCTGATATTTTGGGAATGAAGGAACAGAGTCTTAGAAACAAAATTCATAGAGACTCTGATGTAACTATGAAAGAAGTTAGCAAAATCTATGCTTTCATAAGTGACTTCGAAACGATTTATAAAGACTTTAAGATCAGTAAAAGGGAGTGATATTTATGCCAAAAAGTTTGAGATGCAAGATTAAAAAACTGTGTTACAACGGTGCACTTACAGAGAGGGAACGTGATAGGATTCTTAAAGCACTAGATCATAGGTGGATTCCTGTAAGTGAGAGGCTGCCTGATGATTTTGAGAATGTGCTTGTATGGTATGAGTATTTTCGCTATGGCGATTATAACAAATTATTTCAAACATGCGGATTCTCTTATGTATACGATGGCCATTGGAGTGGGTTTGTAAATGGAGAAAATGGTTGGAAAGATTTGAGAATCATAGCTTGGCAGCCATTACCAAGTCCATACAAAGGAGAGTGATATTTATGATATGGAACGTACTAGCATATATTGCAATTGCGTTACTTGTACTACAAATAGGTTTTCATTTAGGTTATGAGACAGCTAAAAAAGATGCACGTAGTGATCTTGATCTTTATTTTACCATTGCCAAGTTTGGCTTCGGTCATGATGATATTTTGCGAAAAGAGATAAATGAGTTTAAGGAGGACGAAATAGATGCACGCACTAATCGGAGTGATGATAGGGATTCTAATTAATCATTTGATTATCAGGCCTATTGAACAAAAACGTTGGAGAAAGAGATGTATTGAAGATGGCCTTGTGAAGGAGCGTGATAAGGAAGAAAGTTGCATTTCTTGTGTTCATCAGCTCAGACCTGGGATTGAAGCTTATCCATGTAACTGTTGTGTTAATCATAGTAAGTATGAGCTTAAAGGAGAGTGATATTTATGCATCATGCGATAACTGTTAGCAAAGCATCCGGTAAGATCATATCAGATGTTGTATGCGATTCCTTTATTGAGGCACAGCATAATGCAATTGAGGATGCGCTAAGTTTAGGGTATACGTATGTCGACTTTTATACGCATATAGAGGTTGTCCCAGAACGAGGAGTTATATTTACAAGAAAGGGCGAGTACTTTGTGCCTAAGCCGTTTGGCAGTTTTAAAAGTATTAAAGATTGGTAGGTGATATTTATGTATCAGGCAGTAATAGTAAGTAAAGCTTCTGGTAAGATACTAGCCTCGGAGTTTGGTGATGATGCACTATCAGCAAGGCAGTATGCATTAGACAAGGTATATAGTCGTGGGTATACAGCTGCTGATATTTTGGTAGATATCAATAGTGTATATGACCAAGATGTTATGCTTAATTATGAAGGAGATGACTTATGCAAGTACTAGTAGAAATGAAAGTAACAATACTTGATGGCGATGAGAAAGGCAGGGAATTCACATCCAAGCGTGTTGAGGAAACTCATACCCAGTTTACAGAGGTTGGAGTGCTAGAAAGGTTACGTCTTGAATGGACGCATCTTCATGGCATGCCTACACCAGTAAAGGTTGAGGAAGGGAAGTCATGCTCAGAGTGCGCACATTCTGGAAGGCCAGCATTCATGTATCCATGCACTCTATGTGAAAATTACAGTATGTTCACAAAGGGAGAGAAAACTTGTATTGGATGTAGACAAGAAGGAGAGGAAGAGGAGGAATGATATTTATGAAGAAGTTCTTAAAATTCATAAAAAATTGTTTAATAACCGCGATTGGAATTTCTGTGGTCTTAGCTATATTTTTGGGCTGGTTGGCACTTATAAAATGGTTAGACGAACACTATGGATATATACCTGCAGTTATTGCTTTTATTTTGCCTTTTGTTCTATTTGGCGGTGCTTTGCTAACTGCGGATGATTGGGAGGAATAATAATGGTTAGTTTATCTGTAAGTATAGGAATCATAGTGATGATATTTCTTTTGTTTGGATTTGTCATAGCTATTCAGACTACGGAATTAAGTGCACTACGCAAAAAGAACATTGAGCTCGTTGACAAGTATGAGAAAGAGATTGCAGACCTTAACAACATTATATTTAAGCTTAGATCTGATCTTGAGTTAAGTCGTAGGCGTGGTGATCGTATAGACTATTCTAAAAAGCCGCAGAGACTAAATGGAAAGTGGATAGACGATTGTGGTGGGGTAACATGCTCGTGTTGCGGGTATAGCATTGATGATAATTATTATGCAAAGACTTATTGCACTAATTGCGGTGCTGAAATGGAGGAGTGATATTTATGACGGTTGATGAAATCAACAACTTAAAATACAAAGTATGCTGTCCATTATGTGATAATGTTAAATGTGTTAGAGGTACGGATAAATGTGAAGCTGAGATATGGGCAAAGCAGAAGATAGCAGAAAGTGAGGATACGGAATGACAGAACAAGATATTTTAAATACTCCCGAAATTGTTGATTTAATGCTCGATGAATGTATAACAGCAGACGCAAGAATAAAATTACATAAGAGATTAGAAGAATTATGCAAATTGGCAATCCAGGCCATAAATGCAAATAAGGAGGATAAGAAAATGGAACTTAGAGAAGAGGAAAAGGGATATTTAGAGAATGATAAGGAATCAGTGATTGAGACTGCGCAGAACATTATAGCAGACGAGTCTTTCCAGTACGGAGGTAATAGTTTAACAGTACTGGAGATCATCAATGCTATTAAAGATGGTTACAGATTAGCTAACCTTGCAGAGGTTGATAGACGAATAGGCGATGCATTTGATCAGGGCTTTAAGGAAGGATTAAGGGCTATGAGCAAGGAGGACTAGATATGAAGAATCTAGTTGATATTTTAATAACCTATGAAGCTTGCTGCGGCTGCGTCAGATCGAGTGACTGTAGAGAATGTCGAGCTAAGTATGAAGAAGCATACAAAGATGATATTCGTATTTGGCTCGCATCCTTTGATACTGAATCTGCAACAAAGTGCTTTGAAGCTATATGGAAATTAAAAGAGGCAGTAAACAATACTAACTGAAAAGGAGTGACATTATGAAAAGTTGTAACAAGTGCTATTGGTGTAGAGTAGCTGGTAGTAATGGAAGGATATTTAAGTATCACTGTAAAAAGAAGGAGCGTAAATTCTTCTTCCCAAAGCTTCATGGATGGTTTTGTAAACTATTCAGAGGAAACTGGGAAGGAGAGGAATGATATTTTAGAGGAGAACAAGAAATGGATATGATTTCAGCGGTAAGACGAGTTCGTGGTCAGGACGGTTATTGGACTAAACATGATATTTTTGAAGCTGAAAGATACATAATTGAAGCTGTTAAGAATGGCTGGAAGGTAGTACCACCTAGAACCTGGCACGAAATGTACGTATGGGATCTGTCACTTGGTCGTAATTTGGCTCTGATTTGCTCTATGCAGGGTGTGCAGTACACATATGACGAGAAAGAAATGATATTTAGGATCAAGGCAGATGACCGTAAGTACGAGGAGATATGTAAAAAGGCAAATATTACGCCAATGTTTAATGTAGGAGGAATAGAAAATGGTAGGTAAGAGTTTTGGTGATATTTTAAAGACAACAATTAAATACACGGTTGGCATAGGAATGGGTCTGGATTTTGGGCAATTCTTTCTTAAGCAGATTAGAAAGACTGAGATCAAAGCTTGTGAGAAGTTGATCAATAAACTTGACAAATACACCAAGAAAGAAGAGCCGGAAACTGATATTTCAGAAGAAAAGACTGAAGAATCGTAATAAAAACAGCCTCTATAATAGGAGGTGATAATATGAAAAAGAAAATTGTTTATGGACTTTATGGTATTGGTATTGCATTTATAGTGTGGATTGTAGTTAGTTTTATAGACGTAAATCTGCATAATAAATTCGGTGCGGACACATATTGGTTCTGGAATTTCTTTGAATTAATGCTGAAATGGAAAGGGCTTAGATAATATCTAGGCCTTTTCTTTTATATTTTAAGGCAAACAAATCGCAAATTTTACAGCTCATATAATAGAACTAATAAACATTTTTAAAGGAGGTACTATTATGTTGAAATTATTTGCGGGAATCTGTGGATTAGCAGCAATTGGTTATGGAGCTTATATTTTAGGCTATAGAGAAGGCAAAGAGGCTTCAGAAGGAGAAGCTGAGAAGGCTTTTGAAATGGGAATGAAAACAGGATTCATGACTGCGCCTGATATTTACAGAGAAATGGTTAAAAATGGAGACATTGCTGATGTTCCAGAAGGAATGAATATTGGAGAAATAGGGAAGGTTTTTAGTACACTCGATGAAGCTAAAACTGCTAGATTTAGACATCAAATGGAATCAGGACTTAGAAACAAAGAAGACATTCTTATATTTCAAGGAAACGATGACTTAAGCATGTTCTACATCTTAGTAGATAAAGAAAGATTGAGGAAGGGCTAACAAGCCTTTCCCTTTTTCGCAAAAATTACAACGCATATAATAGGAAGGACTAGCCATAGTTTAACTGGTAAAACATACTTATTTTGGGTTCGAATCCCAATGGCTACAATCCTTCCTTATATTTTTAATGAGGAGGCAAACATAAAATGAAGGTACCTATCAAAGAAATGTGGAAAGGATTAACTGGCTTTGTAAACAACAATAGTTCAACAATCCTTACCGTAATTGCTGTGTCTGGTGTATTCGCTACTGCAGCTGCGGCAATTAAGATGACTCCAAAAGCTACAGAAATTTTGGAGAACAGAAAGAGATCTATGGAAGATCTTAATGAGGATAAGGACGAAATGTCCGATGAGGAGTATAAGGAAGCAAGAAAGCAGATTTATATTTCTTTTGCAAAAGACATGGCTAAGGTAAGTTGGCCAGTAGTATTGAGCGCTGGAATAACTGTAACAAGTATTATAGGTGCTCATAAGATTGATACTCGTAAACGTGCAGCATTGGCAGCCACATTATCAATAACCGAGAGTAAGTTTAAAGACTATCGAGAAAAGACTAAAGAGGTTCTCGGTGAAAAGAAGGAACAGAAGCTTAGAGATGATATTTGTAAAGACAAGGTTAAAAGCACACCTACAGATAATGTAATTGATACCGGAAAAGGTGATGTACTTTGTCTTGATGCTGTGTCAGGAAGATATTTTAAGTGCAATGCAGACTTTATAAGGAATCGTGTAAACTTCCTGAATAACAAGTTACTTAGTGAGATGTGGATCTCGCTGAATGAATTATATTCTGAATTAAACCTGCCAAGTATTCGTGTTGGTGAGGACATAGGATGGAACATCAATAAGGACGGATTAATAGAGGTAGACTTTAGTTCTCAGTTAACAGAAGATGATAGACCTGTACTGGTTCTTGACTATACAGTAGAGCCTAGATGGGACTATAAATCATTACACTAATTATTGTAAGCCCTGGAGAGATCTGGGGCTTATATTTTTTGGAGGTGCTTAATATGACCGTAGCTGAATTAGTTACTTACATAGGCATGTATAACCCTATGCACGGTAATGTTGTACGTGATCTGTACTATGACATACATTGCAATTTAATAACTTTATATTTTAGATACGCTCCAGACCGTAACTTTAGAATCTCTCTACACGAGGAGGAGCTCGCTAAGTACGATAAAGCATATGTTAAGACGATGTTTGATGATATTCTTGCAAAGTTGCGCAAGGGTGAGATTTAATTCGTAAAAATTACAATGAGTATAATAGAAACGATAATCTTTTATATTATAGGAGGTCAAAGATATGTCAAAGAAGAACAATGATATTACTGAGGAGATCATGGAAGAGGTTAAGGACGATGAGAGAACTGATCTTGTTGAGACCAAGGACGTTAAGAAAAAGGTTAATGTTAAAGCGATAGTTAAGATCGCAGCTGGAAGCTTGTTAATACTTGCTGGTGGATTGATAACAGCAGCTTGCTTATCAGGCAAAAGCGACGATAGTGACGACGATGAGACAGAGACAGATTCTGACGATTCAGGTGAGACATCAGACGCATCTGAGAACTAGAAATGATATTCTGACGAATACTAGAGCGATTGAACATTGAAAACTTAATAAAGACTATTGAATCAAATAGGAGGCTTTGCGGAATTGCAAGGCTTCTTATTTTTTATCTCGTAAGTTTTTCAATGCCTATAATAGAACACTTATATTCTAATTTAATTATAGGAGGTCACTAATATGGCAAAAAAGGCAGATAAAAAACTGGTAAAAAAGGGAGTTAATGCTGGTATTGGACTGATGTTTGCGACTGCTGGAGGTAAGATCGGATATGAGATCGCTAAGATGGCACCACATTGTGGACTTATGACACGAATTGGTGGATATTTAATAGGATCAAGTATCGGTGATATGGCTGCAGACAGATTCAAAGGTTGGTCTGACGATGTTATAGACTTCGTTTACAAGGTAACTGAACCTAAAGAAGCAAATGAAGAGACAACTGAAGAAGAAAAGGAAGAAAGTTAATTCTAAAATGAGGGGTTTTGCAAAATTGCAAGGCCTCTTATTTTTTGCTGAAAGGAGGCAAACATGGCAACAATAAATGTTGATGACTTCAAACCGAATTCTCATAAGTCTAAGGAGAAAGATGATATTTCTTCAAAGGTAAAAAGATCGGTTAATGGAGCGGTAAAGGTTCGAGAGAAGTCACTTGGATCTAAGTTTAGAGACACATTCCTTGGAGAGGAGATTAAGGACGCCAAGAGTTACATTATATTTGATGTAATTGTTCCATCTATTAAGGAGATGATCGTGGATACAGTTGAGAATGCTGTTGAAATGATATTTGGCGTTGGCGGTAGAACGAATAGAAGCCGTTCTGGGGCTGGAAAAAGCGGAGAGCAGGTTTCTTACAATGCGTACTATAAATCCAATAAAGAGTCTTCTAGGGCCGTTAAAAGGGAAGATAGAGGTGCCTATGGCTACAAGGAAATTGTAATGGGTTCTAGAGGAGAAGCAGAAGAAGTAATTGATATTTTAATGGATGCCGTTAGCGAGTACGGACAGGTATCAGTTGCAGATTTATATGAAGCTGCTGGTGCTCCTACTGGAACTTGGGCAGACAATAAGTACGGATGGACAGATCTTAGAAGTGCATACGCTAAGAGAGTACGAGATGGATATTTAATCGTACTTCCTAAAGCTGTTGCACTGGATTAGGAGGCTATATGGACGAATTAAAAGGATATTTATTAGGATCCTGCTGGATGGGTTGGGTTCCTGAAGAAAAATGTTACCGTCAGTTTGAGACGGAAGATGAATATTATAGATTAATGCGGAGTTAAGGAGGATATTTAAAATGGCATTTGAGTTAATAACAAGAACAGCAGCAAAAATTGGAGTTAAGGTTGCTAAGCATAGTCCTGAGATACTTCTTGGGGCTGGAATTATATCTGGAGTTGCAGCTACAGTTGTTGCATGTAAGGCTACACTGAAGGCTGATGATATTTTAGATGCTCATAAGGAGCAGATGGAGAAGATAAATGAAGCTGCGGAATTGGGTGATGAGAGCTATACAGAAAAAGATAAGAAAAAAGATACTGCGCTGGCTTATGGAAAAACCTTTGGCGAGTTTGTTAAACTTTACGCTCCCGCAATTGGGCTTGGTGCTCTTGCAATCGGATGTGTTTGTGCATCTTATGGAATCATGCGAAAGAGAAACCTCGCGTTAACAGCAGCTTATGGTGAGCTTTTAAGAAAGTACATGAACTATCGTGATAACGTTAAGACAAAGTATGGTGAAGATGTAGATAAAGAAATGGTCTATGGGAATCCAGATACAACTGTTGAGACTGATAAGGACGGAAATGTTAGTGATATTTCTGTAGGCGATCCTATCGGAAGCCCTTATGCAAGATTCTTTGATTCATCATGTCCAAATTGGGAGAATTCTCCTGAATACAACTTAACATTTGTAACGCAGGTTCAGGAAAAGTTCAACAATCGTCTGAGATCTAAGGGCCATGTGTTCCTTAATGAGGTTTACGATGCTTTAGGATTTGAAAGAACATCTGCTGGAGCGGTTGTAGGATGGGTTTGGAATGGCGACGGTGACAATTATATTGACTTTGGCATCATTGATTGCACCCAGGAAGCAAATAGAAGATTTGTAAACGGTCTTGAAAATGTAATACTTCTTGACTTTAACGTAGATGGAGTAATCTACGACAAGATTTGAACAGACCTTGGTGAAACTAGCGGTGATATTTTACGAGATATGTATGATTACCCTTGGAGATTCTTTTAGGATGGTTTAGAGTCTCCTTGGGTGAGAACTAGAAGGAGACAAACATGACAAATAGAAAGAAAAACATAGCGGTCGTTACATCATTTATATTTATAGCAGTTATGCTTGTAATATTTGCATTATTAATAATATTAAGAGATTCAAAGAAAAACAAAGAAATAGTACCAGAAGTTACAACAGAAGCATCTACAGAATCAGAAGCGGTTGACAATTATATTCCTGTAAAAAGGAAAAAGTTGTCTATAGAAACGCGGATAGCTAATACAGTAATAAGAGTTTCTGTATCTAGGAATTATATTTATTCTGATACATCTGAAGAGCAGGAAGAATGTGTTGATGAGCCTATAGATGAAACTGGTATTAGTTATCATATAGTTGATGTAACAGATCCAGATTTTGTTCCAAAGGAAGGATACAAGTATATTCCATCAGAGATAGCTGAACCTGCAGAATGTGAAGAGGTTGAAGTTGTCTACTATGAAATTCCAGCGGAATACTAGGAGGTGGGACGTGAACCGTATATTTTGTAAGTTAACTGGTGGACATAAATGGGACTGTAAGAACGTCCGTATAGAACCAGCAGTTGATATTTTAATGAAAGTAACTCACAAATGTAAAAAATGCGGAGCGGAATGTACTAACATAATCCCCGTTTACAATAAAGACTGGGAAAAGAGAATTAAGGAGGTTGAGGACTATGAACAAAGTGCTCGTTAGTTATTTTGTAGGAGCGGCTATAAGCGCTGCTGTAACGGGTTTTATATTTAAGGAACACTATAGTAGAATTGCCGACGAGGAAATTGAATCTGTTAAGAAGATGGCTAAAGAGAAGCTCGATGAGTTTTCAGTAAAGGCTAATGATATTTTAGGAGGCATGGTAAATGAAGAAGTACTCATGGATGATAGGCCTGATGATTCTGAATGTGATAGCGTTTCAGACGAAGATGAAGGTGCGGGAAGAATTAATTACAGCAGTAAATTCAAAGGGAAAGGTGAAGTAGATGATATTTTAAATACACTTGCTGAGCAGGAGTATCCAGGAGAAAGTTCTGGAAAGAAAAAGAACAAAGGTAAGAAAAAAGGATGTAAGATAATAAAGGCTGATGATTATGATAGTGATCCTCAGTATAAAAAGCTTACAGTATATTATTATGTTGGCGATGGGGTTATTGCTGATGAGTATGATGAAGATCATCTGAAAGGTCGTGATGATAGAATACTTGGAAAGTATAGTGACTTCATACCAAATGATATTCTTGACAAGTTTGGATTCATTAATGATGATGAACAGACTACAATATTTATACGTAATGATGATATTTCAACAGACTTCGAAGTTATTAAAGACTTTGGTACATTTGCAGAGCTGAAGAGAGAGGAATAATTTGGGGAGGTGTTGGATGTAGGAAGAAGAAATAGTACCCCAGATTACTTTGATTGGCTTGCTGAATTTGTAGACTTATATTCTGATGAGCATATGATGTATAGCGATGTTGTTAAGTATTTGTATACTACACAATTCTATTGTACGATTGATTTAGATTTTAATAGGTGTAAGGACGCTACGTCTATCTTATATTTAAAATACTTAAATGAGATGCATATAGACTATGACATTAATACAGTTTATGATAGGGATTGCTCGGTTCTTGAAGTACTTATTGCACTATCTTTTAGATGCGAAAGAGACATTATGAGTGAACCTGGATCATATGATGATGCTAAATGGTTCTGGATTATGCTTGACAATTTGGGACTTTTAGAGCTTTCTGATGACGTTTTTGATGAGGAAGATGCTGATTATATTCTTGAAACATGGCTCGATAGAGACTTTGCATACAATGGAAATGGCAGTATTTTCCCAATTTTGTCCCCAAAAAGGGATCAAAGAAAAATTGAAATCTGGGATCAGATGGCAGATTATATTGATGAAAATTACCCGATTTGATGAAAATTTGGTGATTTTTGGGTAAAAATTGAATATTTTATACCAGTTTACCAATTATTTATATCATTTATTAATTATGATAAAAATTGTATAATTTTATAAATATTAATATTTCACCAAAAATTTTTGGTAATTGGGTGAATCCACAAAGGGAGGATTTAGGAACATGCTTGATTTTTTAATGATTCAACAAAAAAGTCCTAAAAGAAATTATATTGAAATCTCCCCCAAGTTTATTGTTAAAACCCGCACTAATGATCTTATGGTCAGAGGTAAGGATTTTTATGCTGTATGGAATGCGGAGACTAAATTGTGGTCTTTAGATGAGGAAGATGTCCTTGAACAGGTTGACGCGGAACTAGAGGCATATGCAAAAAAGCTTAAAGTTCCTGAAGAAACTGTTGTACATATTAACTATATGTGGGATTCAGATTCCGGATCTATAGATAAATGGCATAGGTATGTCCAAAAGCAAATGAGGGATTGTTCTCATCAATTAGATAATAAAATTATATTTTCTAATACCGAGACAACAAAGAGAGATTATGCAAGTAAACGATTAGACTATCCTTTGGAAGAAGGAACGTTTAACAATTACGATGAACTTATAAATACTTTGTATGATCCAGAAGAACGCAAAAAGTTAGAATGGGCTATAGGTGCTATAATATCTGGCGATGCTAAGGATATTCAGAAATTCATTGTACTATATGGTACGGCTGGTTCTGGAAAATCTACGATATTGAACATCATAGGAAAACTATTTGAAGGATATTGCTGTACATTTGATGCTAAAGAATTGACATCGTTAAACAATGGATTTGCATTAGCGGCTTTTAAAGGAAATCCACTTGTTGCAATACAGCACGATGGAGACCTTAGTAGAATAGAAGATAACACTAAATTAAATAGTATAGTTTCGCATGAGACTATGGAAATTAACGAAAAATTCAAAGCCCAATATTCTGCAAAATTTAATGCGTTCCTTTTTATGGGCACTAATAAACCAGTTAAAATCACGGAAGCAAAGTCTGGTCTTATAAGAAGACTTATTGACGTTAAACCAAGTGGTAGAAAATTGGAATTCTCAAAGTATCAGTCACTTATGAAATCTATACCATTTGAACTCGGAGCAATCGCTAATCATTGTTTAAATGTTTATAAGGATCTCGGAATAGACTACTATGACAATTATATTCCTATAGACATGATGGCGGCAACAAATGACTTTTATGATTTTATCGAGAATTATTATGACGACTTCAAATCCAAGGATTCAATAACACTTAGAGAAGCATGGGAAATGTACAAAAATTATTGTGACTATGCAAAAGTACAGTACCCATATCCTATGAGGGTTGTTAGATCTGAATTGAAGAATTACTTTAGAGATTACATGGAAGATACGACAATAAACGGTGAGCATAAGAGAAAAGTATATTCTGGGTTTAGAAAAGAAAAGTTTATTTATGAACCTAAAATTAAAAAAACGGAGACAAAAAAAGAGGAAGGCTGGTTAAAATTTGATACACAAAAATCTAGATTAGACGATATTTGTGCAACTTACAAGGCTCAGTATGCGTCAGCAGAAGAAACTCCAAGAAAAGCTTGGGACAAAGTTGATACTGTGTTAAGACAATTGGACACTAAATTATTGCATTATATTTTGGTACCAATGAATCACATAGTTATTGACTTTGATCTCAAGGATAAGGATGGTAATAAGAGTTTGGAGCGGAACATGGAAGCTGCTAATAAGTTTCCACCGACGTATGCTGAGCTTAGTAAGAGCGGTCAGGGCATACATCTTCATTATATTTATACTGGAGATCCTGAAGAGCTTTCTAGATTGTATGACGAGGGAATAGAGATTAAGGTATTTACTGGAAAGAGTTCTCTTAGAAGGAAGCTCACAAAATGTAATGATCTTGATATTTCTGTCATAAACTCAGGCCTTCCGAAAGGAGGCAAGAAGAAGGTGCTAAATCAAGAGGCCATTAAAAATGAGAAGCAGCTTAGGAACTTAATAAAAAAGTCACTTAATTATGAAGTGTGGCCAAACACAAAACCAAGTGTCGACTTTATATTTAAGATTCTTAATGATGCTTACAATGAAGGACTTCATTACGATGTAAGTGACATGAGACAGGACGTACTTATATTTGCAATGAAATCGAGCAACCAAAGTAAATATTGTATCGACTTGGTAAATCATATGAAATTTAAGTCTGATGAGCCAAGTGAAAACACAGAGGATTACGGAGACGAAGCACCAATTATATTTTGGGATGTTGAGGTCTTCATTAATCTATTTGTAATTGTTTGGAAGTATGCTGGTAAGGACAAGACACCGGTAAAGATGATCAACCCAAAACCATCTGATGTTGAAGCATTATTTAAGTATCGAATGATAGGCTTTAATAACAGGCGATACGACAATCATATCATGTATGCTGCTAGTATGGGATATTCTAATGAGGAGTTGTTCCATCTTAGCCAGGCTATGATTAATGATAAGGGCGTAAGCCATATGTTCGGTGAAGCATACAATCTCTCGTATACTGATGTGTATGACTTCTGTGCAAAGAAGCAGAGTCTTAAGAAATGGGAGATTGAACTTGGTATTCATCATCAGGAGCTTGGTCTTGATTGGGATAAGCCAGTACCAGAAGAATTGTGGGACACAGTTGCAGACTATTGCGTTAATGATGTAGTTGCAACAGAAGCAGTATTTGATGCTAATCAGGGAGACTGGACAGCAAGACAGATATTAGCAGAGCTTTCAGGTCTTACAGTTAATGATACAACAAATAAGCATACAACAAAGTTGATTGTTGGAGATGATAAGAACCCGCAGGAGAAGTTTGTTTATACGGATCTTAGCACTATCTTTCCAGGTTATATTTTTGAGAATGGAA
>JAEEGL014261239.1_pt1 | contig 14015 bp, 9 predicted proteins | sample 9134231 | NCBI WGS metagenome assembly JAEEGL01 (sample SAMN16246548, study PRJNA631951) | gut metagenome | biome: gut microbiome; feature: rumen; material: fiber-attached | host: Bos | place: Iran: Karaj | collected 2018-10
TGTTCTCCTTGAGTCTGAAAGTGTCAACCAAAATGGGGATAGGTCATCCTTACAAACACACAAATATCCGTAACAGCATAACGTTGTTTATGGCTATAGGCTGAATCGTCACACAGTAATCATCTTTTATGATTCATTATCCTTGACTATCACATTCCTTTACTGACAAAATCCCATCCCGCATCCAGACGGATGCACAATGCAACTCATTCACCAGGAGGAAATTGCGTATGGACCCAAAGGCCATGTTTTGTATCAGTTATGGATTGTACATCATTTCCGCCCGGGATGATAACGGTCACAATGCAGCCTGCGTCGTAAATACAGTGCTTCAGGTGACCGAAAAACCGCTGCGAATTGTCGTAGCCATTAATAAAAACAATGATACATACGAAACCATTACTCGCGCCAAACGGTTTACGGTTTCAGTGCTCGACCGCAATACAACTTTCGAAACGATTAAACATTTTGGATTTCAATCCAGCCGAAATGTGGACAAATTCTATCAATCGCCGGTTGCAGTAAAACTGGTCGATAAAATCCCCAGAATCGTTCAGAACACCAATGCAGTAATTACCTGTGCAGCGCTCAAGGTAACGGATCTTGGGACCCACGGCCTCATTCTTGCCGATGTCATCGATGCCGAGCGTTTGAGCGATGTGCCAACGTTGACTTACGATTATTATCACGCAAACGTCAAACCCAAGCCCCAGCAGCCCAAATCGGAAAAAACGATATGGCGATGTGAAGTTTGCGGCTTTGAAATTGAAGCCGACGAATTGCCCGATGATTATGTCTGCCCGCTTTGCGGCCATGGAAAAGATGCATTCGTCAAAGTCGTTCCCGATAAACCCGCCGAGACGCCCAAACAACAGGCCGAAATGATACCTTCAGCAAACTCGCTAAAAAAGTATCGTTGCGACACCTGTGGTTTTGAAATAGAAACCGACAATCTGCCGGATGATTATATTTGTCCGGTCTGTGGACGTCCCCGCAGTGCATTCGTCGTTGTCGAAGAAACCGCAGCGCCCGAAGCTGCGTCAAACTCAGATAATACCGGCAAATCCGGTAGTTTACTTCTCATTCAACCAGGAGAAAAAGAAATGGCAGAACTTAAAGGATCAAAAACCGAAGCTAACCTCCAGGCCGCATTCGCCGGTGAATCCCAGGCCCGCAACAAATATACGTATTTCGCAAGCCAGGCCAAGAAAGAAGGCTATGAACAAATCGCAGCCATTTTCCTCGAGACCGCAGAAAATGAAAAAGAGCATGCAAAAATCTGGTTCAAATGCCTGCACGACAACAAGATTCCGACCACGGCCGAAAACCTGCTCGCAGCTGCCGAAGGCGAAAATTTCGAATGGACCGATATGTACGACAAATTCGCCAAAGAGGCCCGAGAAGAAGGATTTACGCGCATCGCAGCGCTGTTTGAAATGGTCGGCGCCATCGAAAAACATCACGAAGAGCGCTATCGCAAGCTGCTCGCCAATGTTAATGACAAAGTCGTGTTCTCGCGCGAAGGCGATGCCATCTGGGAATGCCGCAACTGCGGTCATATCGTGATCGGAAAAGAACCTCCCGCAGTTTGCCCCGTTTGTGCACATCCCCAGGCATATTTCCAGGTCAAAGCTGAAAATTATTAGCTATGTTTAACCAGTGTGGATATAGCGTTCCCCCGATGCGTGTGAGATACTGGCAATGAGTGCCGTGCATCGAGCGTCGAGTTGGCCAATGATCACTCGTGGCTCATTGCTCATCGCTCGTGGCCGCAAAGCAAACCACCTTACTCATTCATATCCACGATCGTTAAACAGAGCCAAATGATTATGCTTTAACAAGCCATAGAGACGCGCGATCCGCACGTCTCTTGGCGAGCGTATATTATTTATTTTATGGATTATGGATTTCTTTTGACGAAATACCGGCAAAAGAATAACATATTTGTCCGTATCCGATGACACAGACATTTTTCGTACATCGGCAGTTTGATTAACCCTCAGGAGATTGAGCATGGCTAAAACCCTCTTTGAATCCGGCGATATTCGCAACATCGCGCTGTGTGGCCATAGTGCCAGCGGCAAAACGACCATTGGTGAAGCAATCCTGCTTAAAACAGGCGTAACCACGCGATTTGGCTCGACGACAGCAGGAACGTCAACTTTCGATTTTGAGCCGGAAGAAATCAAACGTGGCGGTTCAAATGCCACTGCTTTCGCCTGGTGTGAATATGCCGGCAAAAAGGTCAACATCATCGACACCCCGGGTGATGGCAACTTTATTTATGATTCGTTCACAGCATTGCGCGGTGCGGATTGCGCCGTCGTCGTCATCAGCGCTCCGGACAGTGTCGAAGTCCAGACCGAAAACGTGTTTCACGAAGCTAAAAAACTCGGCATTCCCCGTTTCTTTGTCATTAACAAAATGGATAAGGAACGCGCCAACGCCGCACAGTGTCTGGCCGATATCAAAGAAGAACTGGAAGTTACCCCCGTTCAGCTGCAGATCCCCATGGGCGCTGCAGAAACCTTCAAAGGCGTAATTTCGCTGATTAAAAACAAAGCATACGTCTATGATGGTGCAACTGGCAAACGTAAAGAAACCGATATTCCCGCCGAATTCGCGGATGCCGTCGAAGAAGCATGGGAAAGCATCATCGAAGCCATCGCCGAAACCGACGATGAATTGATGGAAAAATACCTCGAAACCATGGAACTGAGCCACGAAGAATGCATCGCTGCACTGCCCAAAGCCATGCAGAATGGCCTGATTGCACCTGTGTTCTATTGCTCAGCCCTCAACCAGATCGGTATCGATTTATTGCTCGATGCGATTGTTGAATATGCACCAAGCCCGCTGCTTCGCCATGATATCGAAGCCACCAAGGATGGCAGCGAAGTTTCGTTTACCGGTAAACCATCAGACAGCTTTGCAGCTCTCGTGATTCGTTCTGTCATCGATGAATTCTCGGGCAAACAAAATATTATGCGCATTTTCTCGGGCAACGTGCCTGCCGATGGCAACGTCGTCAACGTGAGAACCGGTGATACCGAGCGTCTGGGTACCCTCTATGCACTGCGCGGAAACAACCGTGATGCGCTCGAAAAAGGCGTTTTCGGCGATATCATTGCCGTTGCAAAACTCAAGGATACACGCACCAACGATACGCTTGGCATGGATCAGTCGCTGGTATTCAAGCCCATTACTTACCCCGAGCCGATGATGAGCTTCAACATCGCATGCAAAAATAAGGGTGAAGAAGATAAACTCGGTATCGCCGTTGATAAACTTATCGACGAAGATCCGACGCTGTCGAAGGGTTATGATGATCTGGGCCGTGCGCTGACACTCAAAGGTATGGGACAGCAGCATCTCGAAATGGCCATCGACAAGATGAAACGTAAATTCAAACTCGAGGTCACCAGCTCGCTGCCGCTCGTTGCCTATCGTGAGACGTTGAAAAAACGCGTTCAGAATATCGAAGGTAAGCACAAAAAACAGTCGGGTGGTGCTGGTCAGTTTGGTGTTTGCTACATCAATGCCGAGCCGCTTCCGCGAGATGGTGGTTTCAAATTTATCGACCAGATCGTCGGTGGTGCGATTCCCCGTCAGTTCATTCCTGCGGTCGAAAAAGGTATTGTCAGCCGTATGGAATCTGGTCCGCTCGCCGGTTATCCCGTGACGGACGTTCAGGTTGAGCTGATCGATGGTAAATATCATCCAGTCGATTCAAAAGAAGTCGCTTTCCAGATGGCCGGTCGCAAAGCTATCCTCGCCAGCCTTGCACAGGGCGGCGTAAAACTGCTTGAGCCGGTTTATAAGATGGATATTACCATTCCATCCGAATCGGTGGGCGATATCATGGGCGATATCACATCACGCCGTGGCCGTGTGCTGGGCATGGATCCCGAACATAAAAAGACCGTCATCCATGCCATTTGCCCGTTGGCAGAAATCCAGAGATACGCACCGGATCTCCGCTCCATGACGAGTGGTCAGGGCGTGTTCACGATGACGTTCGAAGGCTATGAAGATGTGCCCTCCAACCTCGAGGCCAAGATTATTAAGGAATCGCCGTTTGGTGGTGCCAAGGAAGAAGACGACGATTAATCGTTGCGATTCGATATGTATGGCCGGAGCCTTTGGCTCCGGCTTTTTTCATTTTGGGAATCACGACGGCGCGTATGCAATAGCGCCGTCCGCAGTGCGTATCTGGTGCAGATGGCGCGTCAAAGCGGCATCTGTCACCAGATAGCACGCGCCAAATGAAAATAAAGCCATTGAGGCAGCCGAATCGTTACAATGAAAATCGTAATCTTTTGAAATAACAAGCATACATATTTTGAGTTTTGAGCGAAAACGGTATAAATAGAGGTTTGTGTTTGTTTCGGTGCTTTTTTGGATGAGGTGAATTGTGGGTTCGCAAATCGCAGTTATTAAGGCAACATTAAAATACACGACACAGGAAGCGTTGATAAAGGGCATGGCGCCGCTGATTACACGACGTGGACTGTTCATTCATACGCGCACGACGCGGCCGGTTGGGTCGGAGGTGCATTTCGAGTTCCAGCTTGCGGATGGATCGCAGACGTATTCCGGAGAGGGAATTGTCAGAAAGGAAATTCCTTTTGTTGGCGGACCTTCGTCGCAAAAATCGGGTATGCTGATTGCGCTGAAGCGCATCAACAGGCCGTTTAAGCAGGTTGTCGATGCCATTTTGAATCCTGAAGAGGCTCAGCCTGAACCCGTGGAGGAAGTGACAGCACCTGCGCCGGAAGCAGCACCAAAGCAGATGATCGTTGAATCGCGCGCCGGCGAATCGGATGGCCTGGATTTATTTGGCGGATTCGATTTCGATAGTGGTTTGGATTCGCTGTTTGCTGGTATTGAGAAGAAAGTTTCGGAAAAAACGAGCGATTTGATCGAAAAACCAACCGTGGTAAGCGGTTTGTTTGAATCGCCGTCTGTTTCGAGCGAACTTGAACTCGATTACAATGCTGAATACGATGCTGACGACGGCTATGAATTTGATGATATGCCGACGACAGAAATGGGTTATTCGCTGGATGATGCGACACCGGTTCCGAGCGAAAGCAATGAAGAAAGTACGCGAACGACCGGCGAATATGCGCCCGCAGAGGTTGAGGCTGCTCAGGAAGCGATGATGGCAGCTGAAGAAGCTGACGCAAATGCAGCGATTAACGAAGTCATTCCTGAACAGCCCGAAGCCGCGCAGGAAGCCGAAACCGCGCAGGAAGCCGTTCAGGAATCTGCCGAAGTCGCACAAGATGCCGAAGCCGTTCAGGAATCTGCCGAAGTCGCACAAGAAGCCGAAGCCATTCAGGAATCTGCCGAAATCGCACAAGAAGCCGAAGCCGTTCAGGAATCTGCCGAAATCGCACAAGAAGCCGAAGCCGTTCAGGAATCTGCCGAAGCCGTTCAGGAATCTGCCGAAGCCATTCAGGATGCTGCGGAAGTCGCACAGGATATCGAAGCCATTCAGGATCCCGAAGCCGCTCAGGTTCAGGATCAATCGGCATCCATTGGCGGTTTTCTTGCGCAAAACAATATCGATGCCTACATGGCTCAGAATGTGCAGAGTTTTTCCTTTGAAAATTCGCTTAACAGCTTTGCCCCAAATAACATCGAAACCTATATACCGAAAAGCGCACCGCTTGAAATCGGCGAAGTCCACCTGGATATTGGCGAAAAAGCACCGGGATTGAATGATGCCGAAAAAGCGATGGCCGAAATGGAACAGCTGATGCCGCATCAGTCGTCGGTAACATCTGTTGTCGAAGAAGTCATTTCGGATAAGCCATCTGTGGGTTCTCTGGGAAGCTTGAATGCGTTGTCTCAGGAAGTTCAGCCGCCGAAAGAAGAATCCGGAAGGCATTCGGTTGAGGCATGCTTTACCGAGGCTCCATCCCAGGAACTCAAGAATCTGCTTAGCGATGTAACCGCAGATGATGCATCGTCAATCGATAAATTATCACCCGAAGAAATTGGCAATGCACCAACACAGATCAACGATGTGATTGAGCTGGACGATGAACCTCGCAGCGAAACCGCACAATATACGTTTGGTCGCGATGATTCTGGCATGCAGCCACAGGCAAGTGCACCAGTTGCGCCAACCGCGCCGTCAAATGAATTGCCGCCCTTTAAAAGCGCAGCGCTCGAAAGTTCAGTTGCGGTGCCGCCGCGTCGTCCTCCGAAACGCGAAGGACTGCCGCAGCCTACACCGCGCAAGAGAGAAGATATTTCGCTCGAAGCAGTGCTCAAACAGACCGAAATGTCCGCGAATGATATCGTCAATCGGAGCGTTTCGACGGCAAAACCGGCACCACGCCGCCGTGCCAATCCAGAGCCCGAACCTGAGATTCCATCCGCCAAAAAAGGCTTTTTCAGCAATCTGTTTAAGAAATAGGCGGGCCCCCCGGCTGTGGGACGCCTTATCCGCTTAATGGTTAAAAGCCTGGAGAGAGTGGCTCCAGGCTCCGGCCATTTGATGCATCACATTGCGGATAACTGTTCTGCATTATGACACCGTCCGGGATAAAGCCGCAGCTAGACAACCTGGCTATCAACTTTGTGGGAAATGCAGCCTTTGGCTGTTTGCGATTGATTCGCAGCTACTCCAAAATAACACCTATCAGGATCCATCATGTCGGTTATTGGAATCGATCTCGGTACGTCAAATACCTGCGTTGGTGTCGTTATCAATGGCCGCCCGCAGGTGATCTTGGATGAAAAAAAGCGTTCTACGCTGCCTTCTGTGATGGCGTTGAATCGTCGCGGTCAGTTTTTTGTTGGACATCTGGCAAAAGCGCAGATGTCGATTAATCCGCAGGGAACGATTCATTCCGCCAAACGCCTGTTGGGACAACGCTTTAGTGATCGCGATGTCCAGCGTTTGATTCCGGAACTGCCCTTTTCGATTTCGGAAATGCCCGACGGTTCGCCGGGGATTCAAATCGGCGAAAACCTGCTCACGCCAACCGAAGTGAGTGCTGCCATCCTTAAGAAAGTCAAAGTGCTTGCCGAGAATGCACTTGGTGAAACCGTAACCAATGCGGTGATTAGTGTACCCGCGCATTTCGATAATTTTCAGCGACGGGAAACAAAGCGAGCGGCAGAAATTGCCGGACTTGAAGTAAGCAGGCTGATTAACGAACCGACGGCTGCGGCGCTGGCGTATGGCTATGGTGCAGCTTCACCCGGGATGATTGCGGTCTTCGATTTCGGCGGCGGTACGTTTGATATCTCTGTGCTTGAAATCGGCGACGGCATTTATAATGTTCTGGCAACCGGCGGCGACACATTTCTGGGCGGAAACGATTTCAACAATGCCCTGGCCAGATGGGCTGCAGATCGATTCTATCAAAAATATCATATCAATCCGATGGATGATATTGCTGCCCACCAGCGACTGGTGGATGCCGCAGAATATGTTAAAATATTGTTGTCATCGCAGGATTCTGCAAAATTGGAGCTTCAGCAGTTGCTGCCCAATATTGATCCGTCACTGGATCTCGAAGAGATCGTGACGCGTCAGCAACTCGAATCGCTGTGTGCACCGCTGGTCGAGCGTGCGCTGGAAATCTGCCGTCAGACATTCGAATCTGCCAATCTCTCGATATCAGATATCAACGATATCATCATGGTCGGCGGAATGACCCGTATGCCTTTGATTCGACGTCGTGCTGCCGAATGGTTCGGGCGAGCGCCCAATACGAGCATTAATCCGGACGAAGCCGTCGGTATCGGAGCCGCCATTCAGGCGATGGCACTGGATAGCTCGCAGAATGAAGATATGGTTTTGCTGCTCGATGTTCTGCCGCTGACGCTCAGCATCGAAGCTGCCGGCGGCGTTTGCATCCCGGTTATCGCCAAAAATACCAAAATTCCCCATCATGTCAGCCGCATCTTCACAACCTCACGCGATAATCAGAATAGTGTACGCATTTCGATTTATCAGGGCGAAGGCCACCACGTTTCAGAAAATGCCAAACTCAGTACATTCGAACTCAATGGCATTCGGCAGGCGCCACGTATGACGCCGCGCATCGAAGTGTCTTTCAGCATCGATGTCAACGGCATTTTATCAGTAACCGCCATTGATCTCGACACGCATCAGTCGCAATCGGTTGAAATCGTCGATCTGACGACCAAAGCGCTTGATGCGCTTGAAAATGCGCCAGATATTGCCCCAGCGGAACCTGCAGAATAATCCGGGAGATAGCCGTGCGGTTTTTACTTTCTCACACGCCTCCGAAAATCAAATTTCAAATCGATCGTTTTTTATCCATCAAACCCATACCGCAGCTTCAGGCATGGCAGGCACTGGCCCAAAATCTGGCAAATCAGCATTTTCTAAGTGAAGCAGCCATCATTCTGGATCTTGCTGCCGGATACTACGGCAAAAACGTCGTTCGCAAAATCATTTCAAATGTGCTGAATGTCCCCGATTATCGGCGCGGCCGTGGCCTGATTGACGCTGCATTGTCCCCGCAGCATCCGCTCGTTTACGATTTGCGCGATCACAACGCGCCAGTCATGTTCAATGGTTACGTCGGATTTCGCATCGGAAGTGCTCTGCATCTCATTCATCCGACAACGGCCGATTGCCGCATCATCAATCCATTTTCGCCAACACCACGGCATTATCCTATCAACGGCATTCCCGAGCCATGGTGCCATTCGCCCATCTCAATCATCAATATCGACAATTGTCTCATTTTTGCGCCCTACAATGATGATTTATACTTTATTGATTTAAACGATATCGATTTTTCTCTTTCTCCCGAAAAAGCCGAAAAACAACTTCTGCCATTTGCCAAAATCGCGTTTGAATCACCGGTTCGCCGTATTTGTGGCCCACTGAACGATGGGACGTTTTTTATCACGCTTGCGCCTGATTTGGCTGCGCTTTCCGATAAATGCTACTTATGCAGGCTAGATATTCCCAAAATTCAAAATACAATTCATCAGTCAACCTCACCGAATACGTTTTGTATTCGTGATATCGCACACAAATGGATACAACTCAGTAACATTGAGCAATCGCTGTGCGGAGACATCTGTCCGGCCGGCGATCAATTTATATCATGTTGCGGAGGTATGCAGCCGGAAGAAGTCCGTTTTATAGATTCGGATGGCGCCTGGACAGCCCGCTGTGTACATCATCATCCCGTTCTGCGAATTCTGCAAACTGAATTCGGCCCGGCCAGCCTGGATGCTTCGGGTCTGATATTTCTGTGGGACAACGATAGAATTGTTGGCGATATGCAATTTGAACCTGGCAAATATCAATCACTTTTGCAAGATCCCGAAACCAGCATCAGTCTCGATTGGCAGGCGCACAATTTATATCTCATCCCACCCTGCGACATCGATCATCTGTCGACTTTTTCAAAATCAGATTCAGTTTGTATGGGGCCGTCTGCGGTTTCTATCCGTCCGTTTATACAAAAGATCCACTATCTTCCGGGATGTGCGGTTGCGATGTTCAGCGACGGTAATTACTATTTCTGGGATTCTCTGAATGACTGTGTGCAAGCGCCATGGCAACTGTCTCAACGCCTGGCAAGTGCGGACGACTGGCGCGACGTGTTATCGATTCAAAGCCCATCGGTCGAGCTGGATCCTCGCATCCGTTTTTATGATTAGTATGGTTTGGCCTGTCTTGTGCCGCGTTGCGGCACATACGCCAGGCCGGCGGTGCTATCGGGGCTTTCCCCCGATACGCGCCGCCTTTTTTTTTATAAAAACGACAAAAGGCACCGGAATATATCCGATGCCTTTTTAGAAGAAATCCGCTTTACACAGAAAACTACAGAATTCTGCGAACGCCTTCTTTGAGCAGATTGACAAAATCCTTAGCGACTTTACGACCGCATTCCATCACTTCTGCGTGCGACAGTTTAGTTTCGGAAAGACCTGCGGCTTTATTGGTCAGGCAAGAAATTCCTGCGACTTTCATATTCATGTGATTGGCGACAACGACTTCCGGAACAGTAGACATACCGCAAGCATCCGCGCCCAATCTCTGGAACATACGAACTTCTGCAGGGGTTTCATATTCCGGACCATGGCTTGCGCAATACACACCTTCTCGCAGTAAAATGCCGAGATCTTTTGCGGTTTTGCGCAATACATCGCTCATTTCATGATTGTATGCTTCACTCATATCGGGGAAACGAACGCCGAATTCATCTTCGTTCAACCCGACCAGAGGGCTGCCAGCCATTAACATATTGATATGATCTGTGATCAACATCAATTCGCCGGCATTAAACGCAGGATTTGCGGCACCTGCGGCATTGGTAACTATCATTCTTGTACAACCAAGACAATGAAGTATACGAATGGGCAATGTGACGCGTTTGAGATCACCGCACTCATAAAAATGTACACGCCCCTGCATCACAACCAGATCTTTTCCATCCAGCTGGCCAAAAACCAGATTACCTGCATGACCGTGAACGCTTGATGTTGGGAATCCTTCGATTTCTGCATAAGGAATCACGACCTGATTATCGAGTGCGTCTACAAATGCACCGAGACCAGAACCCAAAACCACACATAAATCCACTTTACGATTACATTTTGCTTGTATACGCGCTGCAATCTCTTTTGCAGTATCATATATCTGGCCCACGGCAACCTCCATTCTTCGGATGATATCAATCTAAAAATAACTACTGCCAGCGAGCTGGCAGTAAGTTAAAATTTGAATTATTTAGCCGATTTGTATACGCCACGACCGACTTTCTTGATGACGCCTTCGTTGGCCCAAATGCCGAGTTTGCCATAAACGCGGGTGCGGAAGGACTGTGTATCTGGCATACCTTCTTTCAGAAGACGGCCAAAAATTTCTACTGGTGACATCGAATTGGGCTCGGCTTCCTTGAGATATTTGCAAACCAGTTCACGAATCGTTTCTTCTTTAATGCGGGATTTCTTCGCGGCTACTGGCTGTTTGGCGGCCTTGGCCGGTTTCTTGGCGGCTGCGGGAGCGGCTGCTGCATGGGCTGCGGCTTTGCGGCTGCGTGTAGATTTGCTGCTCGTTACTTTCAATGTCTCAAGTGAATAGGTTTTTTTGTTGCCTACAAACTTGCTCAGGTTTTCAATATCTTTCAATACTTCCTGACGTTTCTTTTCCAGATCCAGCAATTCTGCCTGTGCAGCATCATACAGTGCCTGAATGTTATTTTTTAATTCATCATACCTTGACATCTTTTTTCTCCTTTCCTGTTTTTTTACTACTTACTGCAACCGCGCAATAAGAAGTTTGTTTCCACTGCAAAACCTCTATTAATAGAAATATTATTTCCATGTCAAGGTGATTTTTTTTCAAGTGTTATATTTTTTGTTTTTTTTACGACAACATTCTTCATCCACATATCGCCACATTTAGCTATTTACCGGATGTACCTGCGGCACATCCGGTCTTGCTTCGGGTAGAATTCCATCGTTTCGATTGAGAAATTGGTGATTCAATTTCCGGCGTTTATGGCATCTTTTCGCCGGTCACATATACATCATCGATGCGTATGGTTGCATTCAAATCTTCACTTCCGCCGTACGGGTAAATGCGGATTTCCAGATTGGACATATTGTCTGCACCCGTTAGAACCGTTTCGGGGAATAAATGATACTGATTCACATCATTAAATTTCAATTCATAGTCTGCCGTTGCAATTAAATCTCCAACCTTATAGCCCACCGTGATCCGCTTCTGGTATTGGCCGCTGCCTGCCACTTTAAATTGTATGCGTACGTTTTTATAACCCGTACTCGATGTTACAAAATTAAAATGTTTGCCTGTTTCATCGTATGTTACATTCTGTGAAAGGCGATCCATTGAAGCTGCTGCATCCGGATAGCCGCTGGCACCTGATAGCATTCGAATTGTACTTCCATCACTGATCTTCATGATCGAAGCGGCTGCATATACCCCTTTTTCTGCTTTAACGGACTGTGCCGTATCATTCTTTACGTATTCTGAAAATTCCCATTGCGAGAGAAGCGCACCGTCCACCGATGATGGCGGCACTTCAAACTGATATCGCTGTGTTTCGTCTGGTACGCCATGTTCGAGCGGAACCGGATACCCCATGGTCGTTCCACACATATAGTACGAATTGGCTCCACCCTGAGCATTTGCGACAAATATGCAATCATACAATCCTGAACTCCACAAAGAATAATCCATCGAGCCGGATAACAGAAATTCATTCTCGTCGCAGTCTGCGCACGATTTTTTTGTGGTCTTTTCTTTAAGGCCCCACGCATACGGTAATGTATCTGCCGCATGTTCGTGCGAAATACATCGCATCTCGCCAGTTATCAAATCCGGATCAATGCCAGAATCGGATAGAATTTTCCCCTGAACCGTCACCTTTTTGTTTGCTTCGTCAACATTGAGTGAAACTAACTGGCATTCCTGAATATTGCCCATCGGCTGTTCAACCAGCCTGCATGTACCGCGACTGAGAGCTTTGCAGTCTATGCTGCATCCGGGTTTACCACCGGGTTTCCAGTTTCCACTAGGTTGATAATCACTACATACCGGTGAATCCAAAAAGATTGCTTCGCCATCAACCATATCACATTTTTCACCAAGTTCAGGCTGTATAATGCCATTGCCACATTGCGTTCTGGCGCATGTGCCATTTTCTATTCCCGAACAATTATCTTTACAAATCGGATGACCGGTATAGGTTGCGCGGGGATCCGAATCGGGCAAATCATAACAGGTTAAACTCCCTAAATCCGGTCCATCACAAACATCTGTGCCATCTATGATTTGATTGCCGCAGTATGCTTCTCCCGGCTGCACACAGGCATTACCTGCACATCCGTTTTCACAATTTGTGCGCTTTTCAGAACCATTTTCACATTCGATCAACGTATTGCCATCGCAAGACGCTTCGCCATCCTGATGGTCATCGCAAAACGATGGTCCCGGTTCCACACATGCATTGTTGTTACATCCGTTTTCGCAATTTGTGCGTCGAATATTACCGTCTTCGCAGGTGACAAGTGTATTGTTCTCACAATAGGGTGCATCCGTTGGCTGACAACTGCCGGGCACGACACAATGGCCTTTTTGGCAAATCTCATTCTGAGAACAACTAACTTCGTGTCTTTCACCATCCACACAGCTGACATAGCTTGTGTTTGAAACACACATCGGCGGTTCGGAAACGCTACAACTGCCCCAGTTTCCCTGGAATGGTACAGATTCATTACAACCACAGAACATGATCAGACAAAGGCTGAAAAACAAACGGCGATCCATAAAAAAATTTTCCTTTATTTAACGCTGTATGACAGCGAGTTGATTGGTATGAAGGATAAGCACAATCCCGCATCGCAGATACAGTACAACATACAGCAAAGGCCTGATGTTTGGTGTTGAATAAAATCATCCAAAGCGTCAGGCTCAAAGTGATAAGCAGTCCATATCTACGAATGTGAACAAAATCTTATTTTTCGCAAACGGCCGAAGTGAGGCCATCAGCTGTAGTTTTATTGACACAATGAAATCCGGTCGGGCATTTCACATTAACAATGTCAGCATTTATTGTACACGTTTCCATCATATCGGGACTCAGACAAGTGGATGGATAGGTGTTGATGTCACAGGATTCGTCGCTGGAGCTGCATCCGAATGCAGCAGCAATGATAAGAACCAAGGCAATTCCTACAAAATTTTTCATTGTGATACTCCTCAATGTCGGGTGGTTATTCTTCGACACGACCAAAATTGTACATAGCGCGAATTGAATACAAACATCAAGGCAACATAGAGAAAAAAAAGATAACGGTTCAGCCGGGGCCCTGCCCCGGACCCCGCCAAAGGGCAATGCTCTTTGGAACCCATTAAGTTGTAAAGGCTTCCTTAGTTTGCATCCTACCACTACCTACAAAAGATGAAATGGCTCCCCAGGGACGTCGCATTCTATTTGGGCATGTTCTTTTCTGTCGCCCTTTCAGGGCTAAAA
>JAEEGL011373449.1_pt1 | contig 14014 bp, 11 predicted proteins | sample 9134231 | NCBI WGS metagenome assembly JAEEGL01 (sample SAMN16246548, study PRJNA631951) | gut metagenome | biome: gut microbiome; feature: rumen; material: fiber-attached | host: Bos | place: Iran: Karaj | collected 2018-10
CGCAGTTCGCCGACGAGCATGGAAAGGCCCTTCTTGACCATGCCGATGCCGCCATGCCAGGACATCGAGCCGGAGACGTCGATGAGGAAGGTGAGGTTGCAGGGCGGTATCTTGTCCTTCGCGATGCGCTTCGCCTGGAGCCCGATGCGCGCGAGTTTGTGCTTCGCATTCCAGGGGCATGCCGCCATTTCGCAGTCAACGGCGATCGGTTCGTCGCCCTTCGGTTCTGGATAGTCGTAGTGGAAGTAGTTCACGTACTCCTCGATGCGCACGGAGGTGGGCGGTGGCAGTCGCTTTTGGTCGGCGATGGCGCGCCGCATGAGCGCATAGCTCGTCGTATCGACATCGAGCGAGAAGGTCGAAAGCGGAGACGACTTCGGATCGAGGAACTCGTTCTCCGTGAACTCCGCGTAGCGTTCCGCTTCGGGGACGGCGTGAGGGGCCCTGGCGTAGGCGGGGCGTACGTATGAGGTGTCCGCTTCCGCCGCCATATCGCAATGCATGCCTTGGACGCTTCCAAAGGTACCGCGGAGAGTAACTGGCGACTTTGCAACTGCCTTAGCGTGGATACTGGCAGGTTTCGCCGCGATGACTTCGTGGCTTTCCGACCGAATTGATTTGGAGGCGGCAGACCGTCTGTAAGCTTCTTTTCGCGACTCGGCCTCCACACGGGCCATTTCTTCCGCTGCGCGAACGGCGGCGGAGATGTTTTCGTCCCTGTCCTCAATCTCGCACATCGCGGGTGCGCCCCCCATCCGCGCGGAGCGACTTTCGTTGGCGATTCGGATCGCAGACCACGCGACTCCGCCGCAGATGACGAGCACGGCGGCGATGCGCAGGAAGCGGAAGAAGATGACGCGCCCGCTTGTGGCGGCCCGTGGCCTCACAAGCGGGACGAAGGTCCCGCCGGCGACAAGGAAGGCGCGCTCGTACTGTGCGACGATGTCTTCGCCGTCGCGGATGCGTCCGGGATTGGCGGCGGGTATGGCGCCGCGAATGTCCGCGACATCTTGCTCGTCGAGCGTGTCCACAACCCAGCTGCGCGCCACAAACGACTTCGCCGCCGTTGTGGCGTTCCAAAGCTGGAAGACGCGTTCGCCGACGAGCATTTCCCGTCCCGATGCAGGGACCGTGAAGGGCGAGACGGGCACGATGAGCCAGCCCGCCGCCCCGCGCGGCTCGGCGACGAGGGCGACAAAGGGGCGTGGCATGTCCGCGAAGATTCGGATTTCTCCAACCTTTACATCCTTGTCGAACTTGCCCTCAGCCTTTGGTTTTTCGGCTTCAAAGGGCGCATTTTCGCTTTTTTCGCGGTAGAGTTTCCATTCCTTTTCGAATATGCTGTTCATGTCGTTCATTGTTCAGCTCCTATCTTCGTGCGTGTTTCCTCGGGAATGGACTCCTCGCAGGCTTCGAGCAGAATGCGGCCGAAGAGCGGGCTTCCAACCCCCTCTGCCGACCTGAGTTCCTTGCGAAGTGCGAGCACTGCCATCTCCTTCAGTTTGTATGCGCGTGATTTTCCAACTCCCAGCCCTTCGAGGACCGCCGGATTCGTCACCGGCACGTCCTGGGCTTCCGCATATAAAAGGAGCGCCACTTTCGATTTTTCCACTTTTATTTTTCGGGAGACTGTTTCAAGCGCGGCATCGACTTCCGCGCGCATAGGGTCTATGTCGAGAAATTTCGTTGGATCGGACTCATCCGGCAGTTCCTGTGCGGCGGTCTCCTCCTTCGCGGCGCCCTCCCAGACAAGGTGGCGTTTGCCATTCTCGTCGCGTAGCGTCCGAGGCTTCCAGCCCTTGATGGATGCAATCCATTCCGTGACGATGTCGTGGATGCGGCCGGAGATAGAACCAAAGAGGGTGCCGCATACGAAATCCACGAGGCGCATACCTTCGGCCTCAATGCGGTAGGTGAAGTAGAGTTTGAGCGGCTTGCCCTTGTCGCAAGAGCCTTTCAGTTTGAAGAACGCGTCGAAAAAGGCGATAGGATCTTCGTCATGGGTCTCCTCACGCCCGATGCCGCACTTGGCAAGGCGCGCGTACATGGCGGACGCAATCTGCGCGCGCAGCGCCTCGGCCGATGCAGGCGGACATCCGTTGACGGAGCAGATGTCGAACCACTCCCGCCAGGCGGCGTCACCGGCGTACTTCTCCTCTTTTGAGTTGTCCATTGTTAGAATCTCCCATCAAGGAAAAGGAACCAGTCCGCCGGTTTTTCCACTTTTTTTGCAAACCCCGTCCGCGACTGCGGACGGGGTTTGCAAAAACCGCGGCAGGGTTAGCCGACGAAGGCACCCTTTTCACGCAGGCGGCGGCGAAGCGCGTCGGTATCGACGTCCGCGACGGCCACACCGGCCTTCTTCGCCAGCGCTGCGGCCGTGCCGGCGGCCTCGCCGAGGCAGATGCAGATCGGCATGATGCGGATGGAGGCCTGCGCTTCGTGCGTCGCGCCGATGCAGCGTCCGGCAACAAGCAGGTTGTCGAGATCCTTCGGCAGAAGGCAACGGTAGGGAATCGTGTAGTAGACGCCGGCCGGGAAGTAGTAGTGGCTCGTGCCGGAACCGTCGGGGGAATGGATGTCGATGTCGTAGTTGCCGGCGGCGATGCCATCCTCAAAATGCGTTCCCGCAACGATTTCGCCCTGGTCAAGGACGTGGCGCGCCTCGATCATGCGGCTTTCCCGGACACCAATCGACGCCGCCGTCGAGATGAGGTACGCGTTTCGGCAGCAGGCGAAGTTCTCCTTGAGGAAGCGAACCATCTCCAAAACCTGCTCTCGGGCCATTGCCTCGGCCTCGGATACGGAGAAGGCGTCGGAGGGGTCATGCTTCACAACGCGCGTCGTGTTGAAGTGGAGGACGCCGGGAATGCGCGTCGGGAAGACGAGGACGTTCTCGCGCGGGTTCTTGATCTTGCCCTCGGCCTGGAGCTTTTTGTAGAGGTCGTTGATCTCCTTGTGATGCTTCCAGAAGTCCTCGACGTCGATATTGCAGACGCGGAAGCAGAGGGTCATCGGCTGGCAAAGCGAGTCGGCGGGGCGGCCGAGGCGCGTGGGGACGCCGGAATAGACGGAGAGGGTGGCATCGCCTGTTGCGTCTATGAAGGTTTCGGCCTCGAACGTGAAGACGCCGCCGACGGTTGCAAATGATGCGGAGACGATGCGGCGGCCTTCCGTCCTGACACCGCAGAGCGTGGCGTGGAAAAGGACGCGGACGCCCGCCTCGGCCATCTTGCGGTCGAGAATTACCTTCAGGCTCTCCTCGTTGAACGTCGCCCATTCTTTCGCTTCGCTGAAGATGCCGTCTTCGTTAAGCGCGTTGTGGAACTCGGTGAAAAGGCCGTCGCTGAGGGCGAGGGTCTTCTTTTCGCCGTTCTCCTCGATGGTCGTCGTATACGGCATGAAGGGGTTGACGAGGCAGTTCGTCGCCGAGCCGCCAAGGGCGCCGGCGGCCTCGACGAGGAGGACTGAGAGTCCGTCCCTTGCTCCTGCGAGCGCGGCCGCGCATCCGGCCTGTCCGCCGCCTACCACGATAAGGTCATACTTGTTCGTTGCCATGTGTTGTCCTTGGTTGAAAGGTTGAAGGGTTGAAAGGTTGAAGGGTTGAAAGGTTGAAGGGTTGAAAGGTTGAAGGGTTGAATATCTGTTATCCGTTATCTGTTATCTGCTACAGTCCCATCCAGTCCATTGCGCGCTGGATGTAGGTGTCCCAGAAAAGCCAAGAGTGGCTGCCGGGCCCCTCTTCGTAGGTGAGGTCGACGCCGAGGCCGCGCGCGAAGTCGCGGAAGGAGAGGTTGTCGGCGTAGAGGAAGTCCTCCGTGCCGCAGGCCTGGTACAGGCGGGGGACGGAAGCGCCGGAGGCGACGAGCTTCGAGAGCAGGGCGCGTGGATCCTCGGGACCACCCTCGGGGTTCTTCCCGCCGAAGTCGCCGAGAACGTCGGCGGCCTTCTCCTGCTCCATCCTCCGGTAGAAGGAGTCGATGTCGAGCACGCCCGAGAAGCTTGCGGCGGCTGCGTAGCGATCGGGATGGCGGAGGGCGAGCTTGAAGGCGCCGTAGCCGCCCATCGAAAGGCCTGCGATGAAGGTGTCTTCACGTCGGTCGGAGAGGTGGAACATCGAATGGACGAGGGCGGGGAGCTCCTCGGCGATGCTCGTCGCGTAGCGGAGGCCGCCGGGAATGTCGCAGTAAAAGCTGCGGGCACCGTTGGGCATGAAGACGGCCACGTTGCGGCCTTCGGCATAGCGCTCGATGCTCGTGCGCCGCTGCCAGATCGTATGGTCGTCGGAGAGACCGTGGAGGAGCCACAGCACTTTCAGCGGGCCGTTTTGTGACTGGGGGACGATTGCGTCAAGCGAAGCGGCCATGCCAAGGGCGCTTGAGTGGTAGTTGACTTGAAGAAAAGCCATGGCGAGGTTTAACGGGTTGGAAGGTTGAAGGTTTGAAAGGTTGATGGCACAATTGCCATCGTGAGTATTATACACCAAGAAACCGCCCCCGCCACAATATTCTTGAACCACTCCCCCCGAAAAGTGTATTATTATATTGGTTGTTTTTGAATCGCTTCATGGACTTCCAGAGGTCTACACAATCATGGATGCAGCATTAAGTCAGGGACTCGTCATAGCCGGCGGCATTGTTGCGCTCGGCCTTAGTGCGCTCGGCTCCGCCCTTGGAACGGGCGCGGCCGGCAGCGCCGCGGTCGGGGCGTGGAAAAAATGCTATGCCCAGGGCAAGATGGCCCCATTCACGCTTCTGTCCTTCGTAGGCGCCCCTCTCACCCAGACGCTCTACGGAATGATCCTCATGTTCGTCATGTTCGGCGAGAAGGTGCTCAAGGCCCCCTCCGCCGGCATCCCCTGCCTGGTGATCGGCCTCTTCGCCGGCATCGGCATCGGCTCGTCCGCCATCATGCAGGGCCGTTGCGCCGCCGCCGCCGCCGATGCACAGGGCGAGACGGGAAAGGGCTTCACCAACTACCTTGCCGCCATCGGCATCATTGAAACCGTCGCCATCTTCACGATGGTGTTTGCGCTCATCGGCGTCGTCAAGTTCGGCGCCGGCACGTTTGGCGCGTAACTTTTTCACCCCCACCCCCCCCAATACACTAACGGAGAAACCATGAGTTCAACATCCACAGCCAAGATTCTCGCGTTCGCGACCCTCGCCGCAGCCTGCGCCTGCGGTTCGCTTCGCGCCGAGGAAGCCGAAGACTACGCCCGCTGGTATTTCAGCCCTGGAATCGGCTTTTACGTGACCGAAGGAGACCAGCCCCTCAAGGACGGTCTTGAGGCCGACTTCCGACTCGGCTACGACATCAACGAGTGGTGGAGCCTCGAGCTTGGCATCCTCTGGGCCCCGTCGCTGGACGAGCAGTTCGACAAGAACCTCAACCGCGAAATTCCCAAGGGTTCCGGCCATTGGGTCAGAATCTCCCGCCCGACCTCCCACTCGCGCGGCAAGGACGAATACTTCGACCACACGTGGATGCTTGAGCCCTACGCCGACCTCCTCTTCCACTTCACCCGCTGGGAGCGCCTCGACCCCTATCTGGCCGGCGGCCTCGGCCTCAACATCTACGGCAAGGACGTTGTGAAGGACGGCACATCCGAGTTCGTCTGGCGCGTCGGCCCCGGCATCATGTACAGCCTCTCGGACGAATGGGCCCTGCGCGCAGACTGGCGTGTGCTCCTCACCTCCGACAACACCGAATTCAACTCCATCGTCGACGTCGGCATCGTGTGGCACTGGGGCGCCGGGCAGGAGTCGACCCTCTTCGCAAGCGAAGGTCCCGTCGACTCCGACGGCGACGGCCTCTCCGACGACTATGAACTCAAGATCGGCACCGATCCGCTCAATCCCGACACGGACGGCGACGGCCTCAAGGACGGCGAAGAAGTCCTCATCTACAAGACCGATCCGCTGAACCCCGACTCCGACTACGACCTGCTCAAGGATGGCGAGGAAGTCAAGAAGTACAAGACCGATCCGCTTGACCCCGACACCGACAAGGGCGGCGTCCGCGACGGCCACGAAGTCCTTGAGGACGGCACCAACCCACTCGACGGCAACGACGACTTCCTCCGCTTCGAGCTCCACCTTCTCTTCGAGTACGACAAGGACATCATCAACCCGAAGGACTACCCGGATCTTGACAAGGTCGCCGCCGTCCTCCTCCGCCACCCCGAGGCCACCGCGGTCATCGAAGGCCACGCCGACCGTACGACCCGCTCCAAGCGCGCGCACAACCTCGACCTCTCGAACCGCCGCGCCAACGCCGTCAGGCAGTATCTCCGCAGCAAGGGCGTCGATGGCAGCCGCCTGCGCGCCGTGGGCTACGGCTTTGACAGGCCGCAGTATCAACCCGACATGGTCAACGGAACCCCGTTGAACCGCCGCGTCGAGGTCTACATCAAGGGCGTGACGGACAGGGCCGTCTCGGACACGCTCAAGAAGCTCCGCTAGCTTCTCCATTGGGCCCTTTGCCCACCCCGTTGGGTAAAGGGCCCAAAGTGTATTCATGAACATTCTCCAAAAGTACATCGCCAGAAGCTACATCGCGGCCTTCCTGCTGGGAATGGTCGTATTGACGTTTGTGCTCTCCATCGGGCTTCTGGTAAAGGCGACGCAACTGGTGATCAAGGGGCTTGACCCAAAGCTCATCCTGAACTTTCTTGCGGTCAGCATCCCCGAGTCGTTCTCCTTTACGATTCCGCTGGCGGTTCTGGTGAGCGCGCTGCTCGTCTTTGGCAGACTCTCCTCCGACGGCGAGATGAGCGCAATGAAGGCCTGTGGCATAAACCTCTGGAACGTCGTCTTCCCATTGGTTGGCTTCGGCATCCTCCTGGTTGGCGTTTCAATCTACGTAAACAGCAAAATCGCCCCTGACGCCTATCGCGCCCGCCACCTTATCGCCGCCAGCGCGAAGGGCACTTCCGCCATCAAACTTCTCGAACCGGGCCGCTTCATCGAAGAGTTCCCGAACATGACCTTCTGGTTCGCGCGCAAGAACGGGGACATCCTTCACAACGTCCTCATCTATGACAAGTCCAAACCGAACTTCACCCGCGAAATACGCGCGCAGAGGGCCATCGTCACCGTCGAAGGCAAGGACATCTTCCTCGACATGTACGATGCGCGCATCGACCCCTTTTCGGAAGACCAGCCAGGGGCCGCAATCGTCGGCCAGATGTATTACACGATCCGAAACGCAATAACAGAGGACGAGTACAAGCCGAAGGTCGGCGCCTTCATGAACAGCCAGCTTGAGACCGGTATTACAAATCTCACCGCGCTGATAGCGGACGCAAAAGACGAAATCGCACGGCGCAAAGAGGTGCTCAAGGAGATGACGGCACAGGTGGAGGCCTGCGCCGCGACACTCAAAAAGGCGGAAAGTGACCTCGCTTCAATCTCAAACGAACTGGTCGCGGCCGGAGTCCCGGCCGAGGCTCTGAGGGAAGAGGCGCGTTTCACAAATGCGCTCGCCATTGCCAAAACGGCTCGCATGGAGGACAACGCTGCACTCGGTCGGGCTCAGAGGGCGGCGCAAAATGTTGTCCAAGGCTCCATATTCCAACGCGACAGCGAGAAGAAACGCTCCGAAATGAAAGCCGAACTCAGCCGTCGCTTCGCCCTCGGCATCGCGCCTGTCGTCTTCATGCTCTTCGGCATCCCGCTTGGAATCCGCACAAGTCGCCGCGAGTCAAACATCGGCGTCGCCATCAGCCTGTCGGTCATGATCCTCTACTACGCCTTTTTGATTATGGCCAAAAGTCTTTCCAAACGGCCGGAGTTCTACCCGGAAGTGATCATCTGGATTCCGTCAGTAGTCTGCCTCGTCATCGCAGTCCTCCTCATCCGGAAGAACCAGTAATTAGGATTAACCATGCACACGCTGGAAGACTACAAGACCCTGCTGGGCGAAGTCAGGACTCACACTGGACTCGACATGATGGTCCCCGACGAAGCGGGACTTGTCAGCGTCCGCGTCCAGGACGAGTACAACGTGAACCTTCAGTTCGTCGAGCCGACCGACAAGATCCTCTGCTTCATCGAGGTCGCCGAACTTCCCAAAGACGCCGGCAAGGCCGTCTACCGCGACCTCCTCGTGGGCGGCCTCTTCGGCAAGGACACGGCCGGCGGCTTCTTCGCCCTCGAGCCCCAGACGGAGACCGTGGTCTACAACTACCTCTTCGACTTCGACCAGGCCGCCGCCGACATCGAGGACTTCGTCGAAACGCTTGAGAAGATCCTCCAGCTCTGCGACATCTGGGCCGAGCGCATCCGCACCGACCTCACGGACGGCGGACAAGACGCCGGCAACGCCGATGAACCCGGCCTTCTGACGGCGCACGAATTCCATTTTCATCCCTGACCGGAAAGCGTCTGCGGTAAACCGGAACACCGCAGCGAGTCCCCCATGCACAACTGGCAAGACAAGACGGAACTGGTGCTTTCCTGCGCGCGGCACCTTGCGCCTTACGCGGCGGAGGAGGCGAAGGCGCTCGGCCTGCGCGTCTCCGAGGCCGACGAAGACAGCGTCACGCTTGAGGGCACCGCCCTGGACGCGCTTCGCCTCAATCTCTGGCTGCGCACGGCCCACCGCGTCCTCATTCCCCTCGGCCGCTTCGAAGCCAAGAACCTGGACCACCTCTTTCGCCACTGCTCCACGGTGCCATGGGAGGACTGGCTCGACCCCGACGGCTACTTCACGACGCATGGCACAATCCGCAACGACACCATCCGCGACTCCCGCATCGCGGCCATGCGCCTCAAGGACGCCATCGTCGACCGCATTCGCTCCGTCCACGGCCGGCGCCCCGACAGCGGCAAGGAGGACATCGGCGCCTCGGTTTTCCTCTACTGGCACGAACGCGACCTGCGCGTCTTCATCGACACCTCGGGCACGGCCCTCTCGCGCCGCGGCTACCGCCTTCTCCCCGGCAAGGCCCCCATGCAGGAGGCCCTCGCCGCCGCCGCAATCATGGCCTCTGGCTGGAACCCCGACACGCCCTTCGTCGCCCCGATGTCCGGTTCGGGAACCCCCGCCATCGAGGCGGCCATGATGGCGAAGCGCCGGGCGCCCGGCCTCACGCGCCCCCATTTCGCCTTTATGTCGCTCGCGGGCTACCGAAGCCCCATGGCGGACGGCACCACGCCCGAGGACTGCTGGAAGGCGCTTTGCGACAAGGCCGTCCGCGACGAGCGCCCCTCGAACGACATGCCGCGCATCATCGCGACGGACATCTCGCGCGAGGCGGTCCGCATCTCCCGCGCCAACGCGAAGGCCGCCAAAATGGACGCCTACATCACCTTCGGCGTCTGCGACTTCGCAGACACGGAACTTCCACGGACGCCGGGTGCAATCTTCATGAACCCCGAATACGGCGAACGCATGGGCGAGCGCGACGCGCTCGTCCCCCTCTACGAACGCATCGGCGCCTGGTATGCGGACCACCCAGACTGGAACGGCTGCCTCTTCACGTCGAGTCCGCGCCTCGCCCGCGCCACAGGACTTGAACCCAAGTTCCTCAAGCCCTTCTTCAACGGCACGCTCGACTGCCGCCTGCTCTCCTTTGGACACTAGCGTGCACGCGCCTGCGTGGCACTGAAGAGGTCAAGGGCTTCGCGCGTGGCGCGAACGTCATGGACGCGGACGATTGACGCGCCATGCGCCACGGACCACAAGGCACCGGCGACGCTGCCGGAAACGCGCTCCGCCGCGTTGGTTACGCCCGTCACCGCGCCGATGAAGCGCTTGCGCGAAAGGGCGGAAAGAATCGGAACGCCCAATTCGGCCAAAGCGCAAAGGTTGGCGAGAAGATCGAGGTTCTCGTCCGTGTCCTTGTTGAAGCCGAAGCCGGGGTCCGCGACGAGCCTCTCGCGGGCGATGCCGCAGGAGACGGCATAGTCGATGCGCGCACGGAGATAGCGGATGACGGACGCGACGGAGACCGGTTCGGACGGCGGATTGTAGCCGTGCATCAACACGCAGAAAGCGCCGGCGTCACGCACGACGCGCGCCATCTCCGGGTCGGATTCAAGCGCCGAGACGTCGTTTACAATGGCGGCCCCGAGCGACAGGCAGGCGGTGGCGACGGAAGCCCGTCGCGTATCGATGGAGAGCGGCAGGTCGACGCCCGCCTCGCGGATGGCGCGCACGGCGGGCACGACGCGGTGCAGCTCCTCGGCCTCGTCAACGGGATCCGATCCGGGACGCGTCGATTCGCCGCCGACGTCGATGATGTCCGCGCCCTCGTCGGCGAAGCGCCGTGCGCAGGCGGCGGCCGCTTCGGGCGTCGCGTGCCTTCCCCCGTCCGAAAAGGAGTCGGGGGTGACGTTCAGAATCGCCATGACGGCGGGGCGGGAGAGGTTTTTGAGGTCGAAACGGGGCTGGATCATGATTGTCTCCATTATACCACTTTCCTCCATCGGCGGAATATGCTATCCTTTTATGGCTCTGGAGAAGGGCGGAACCCTCCTCCCGGGGACCTGATCGTTGAACATTTTCGCAAAATTCAAGGAGACCGCCTACTCCGTCCTGCCGGTCATGGGCATCGTGCTGGCGCTGGGGCTTTTCGTCGCGCCGCTCGAAAAGGCGATGCTCGTCCGCTTCTGCACGGGCGGCCTGCTTCTCGTCGTCGGCCTCACCGTCTTCCTCCTCGGCGTCGACCTCGGCATCCAACCGATGGGCGAACGGTGCGGCGCCGCCCTCACCCGCCGGCGCAGCCTCCTTCTCCTCCTCGCCGCAGCCGCCGCCATCGGCTTCGTCGTCACGGCCGCCGAACCGGACATCCAGGTCTTCGGAAACCAGGTGATGAACATCTTCCCGACCTTGAGCAAGAAGGGTCTGGTCTTCTCCATCGCCGGAGGCGTCGGGTTCTTCATGATGGTCGGCATCGCGCGCACGGTCCTCGGCCTCTCGATCAAGGGAACGCTCTTCATTTCCTACACGCTCCTCTTCATCGCCGCCTTTTTCCTGCCATCCTCCTTCGTAGCCATCTCCTTCGACTCGGGCGGCGCGACGACCGGTCCGATGACGGTTCCCTTCATCATGGCCCTCGGCCTCGGCGTCTCCTCCGTCCGGGCCGACGGCGAAGGCGGTTTCGGCCTCACCGGCGTCGCGTCGGTCGGCCCCGTCCTCGCCGTCATGCTCTACTCCCTCTTCGCGCCGGCGGTCGCGCCTGGCGCCGAAGTCGCCGCTGAAGTTGCGGAAGCCTCCACGGCGGGAGCCGTTCTCGGGGAGGCCTTCCGCGAAGCCGTTACCTCGATTCTGCCCCTTTTCTCCCTTCTCGTCGCCTTCCAGTTCCTTCTGCTCCGCATGACGGGACGGCAGTTCGTCCGCATCGTCATCGGCTTCGTCTACGCGCTCATCGGACTCACCATCCTCCTCTTCGGCGTGAATTCGGGCTTCATGCAGGCGGGGAGCGCGCTCGGCGAGGCGCTCGGCTCAAACGCCTTCACCCACGGCGGCGCGTGGTACGCGGTCCTCCTGGCGACGGGACTCGCCTTCGGGGCCGTCATCGTCTGCGCCGAACCGGCCGTCTGGGTGCTGAGCGAACAGGTCGAACAGGTCTCCGGCGGCGCCATCCGGCGGCGCATGCTCCTCGTCTTCCTCGCGACGGGCACGTCCATCGCCATCGTCCTCGCCATGCTGCGCGCGGTTCTGGGCTTCCCGATTACCTGGATCCTCGTGCCGGGATACGTCCTCGCCATGCTGCTCCTCTTCCTCGCCCCTCCCCTCTTCGTGGGCATCGCCTTCGATTCGGGAGGCGTCGCGTCGGGACCGCTCACCTCGACCTTCATCCTTTCCTTCACTCTCGGCGCCGCCTCGGGCGGCGCCGGAGGCACGGATTCATTCGGCGTCATCGCACTCGTCGCGATGATGCCGCTCATCGCCATTCAGCTGATGGGAATCATCTACGACCGGCGCAAGCGGGCGAACCGCAGAGCGCCGGCCGGAGGAGGCGCAACATGAACCACAGACTCGTCGTCTGCATCGTGCCCCACGGGCGCGGAGACCTCGTCGCGGGGGCGGCGCGGGCCGCCGGCGCCGGGGGCGGCACCATTCTCATGGGGCGCGGCACGGCCGCCAACTCCATCCTGCAGCTTCTGGGGCTTGGCGACACCTGGAAGGACGTCACGGTCAACGTCGTCCCCGGAGCTGTCGAACCCGGCGTAAAGGAGGCCGTCCGCCTGGCCGCGGCCGGCGAACGAAAGCACTTCGGCGTCATGTTCGCGGTGGACGTGGCGGACTTTCTCAGGAGCGGCGAGGCGGCGGCGCCCGTCACAGGAGGCACGGACATGGAAAAGAGCGACTACAAGCTGATCAGCGTCATCGTCAACAAGGGCTATGCGGAAGACGCCATGGCGGCCGCCCGCAAAGCGGGCGCAGGCGGCGGAACGATCCTTGGCGCACGTGGAACCGCGAACGAGAATGACGCACGCTTCTTCGGCGTCAAGCTCGTGCCTGAAAAGGAGCTACTCCTCGTCCTTGCACCCAACGACGTGGCGGACGCCGTCTTCGAGGCCGTCCGCGCCCTGCCTTGCTTCGCCGAGAAGGGAAGCGGCATCGAATTCGCCGTCCCCGTCCGCGACTTCGCCCTTCTGGGGCGCTGATTGAGTTGACTTCGCCTTAGAACTCGAAGCGGAGGACGACAGGTTCGCAGCAGACGAGCGGGACGCCGACCTCGACGAGGAGCGGGTCCTTCCGCTTGAAGGACACCGGCTCCCATTCGCCCTTTGGCGACAGGCGGGCGATGGACCTTGGCGTCCGTGCGAGGCGAAGGGGAATTGCTTCGTCGGCGTCCAAGGAGAGGCGGATGACCGCGAGGAGTTCCGATCCGTCCGCTAGGATGCCGTGGCGCACCAGCTCCTGCTCGCCGGATTCGACGACCATCTCGAGCGGCGAGCCGTTCAGCTTGTCGAGGAGCGTGATGAAGAGCTGGCGGTGCCGCGGGATGAACATCTTGTAGAATACGAGGTCCAGATGCCAGCCGACGACGGCGACGCGTCCGCCAAGACGATTGGTAAACAGCGTGTGCGACGGGGCAACGGGCCGGGGATCGATGAGGCGTTCACCCCGGCAGAACTCCGCGAGGACCTCGACATCGTCGGCAACGGGCTTGAGAAGCGAGGTGGAGTCATCCCACATGAACGCGCTGGAGCAGGAGCCGTCAACCGCGACTTCACAGTTGAAGTTGAAGTCGTCGCCGCCTTCTGAGGCCTCGACTCCCATGAGCGGCGCGAAGCCACGTTTTGTGAGCTTTCTTGCGGCAAGGGAATCCACCACGACCTTGTTGGCGAAGAGGGCCTCAAGCTGGGCGTCGGTCATGACGTCGACGTCTTCCTGGCGCAGCGTGAAAATGCCGCCGGTCTCAATGCCGTCGTATCGGAGCGGAAGGGCGTAGACGGCCTCGATCGGCGTGTTTGGATTTTTCGGGTAGAGTGCCGAGGAATTGTGGATCGGGTGGCCGCCGAAGCCCTCGCGGGGGCGAATGACGATTCCGGAGATTCCCTGCCAGCGGATGCCACGGACGATGTCGGGAATAGCGTCGTAGAAGCCGCGGAAGTCATGGAGCCGCGCCTCGTAACGCCATTGCGAGCCAGTGTGGAGCGGGTGCTTCAGTTCGCTTGTCCAGAGTTTGCACCCCTGGAGGTCGGAGAGCATGGCGGAGGTGATGTGCGCATGGTACATCACGGCCGACTCGCTCATGTAATTGTGCGGGAAGGTGTCGGTTTCGTCGATGACGTCATCTATTCCATTCAGTTGGTAGATGACGCGGTGCGTTTGACGGGATGTCTTGACCAGGTTGGCGGGATTGTTGCCGCAGTAGACGGCATTGTTGACGCGCATGAACGGTTTTGTGTTCGGACCTGCAAGGGCGTGGACGATCGCGTCGTTCTCCCAATAGCCGCCGCTGCAGGCGCAGAGGCCGCAGCGCATCGTCGGGTCGACGGAGTCAATGGCCTCGCGTATCATCTTCGCGAAGTCGACGACCGTATCGCGCAGC
>JAEEGL011619597.1_pt1 | contig 14014 bp, 8 predicted proteins | sample 9134231 | NCBI WGS metagenome assembly JAEEGL01 (sample SAMN16246548, study PRJNA631951) | gut metagenome | biome: gut microbiome; feature: rumen; material: fiber-attached | host: Bos | place: Iran: Karaj | collected 2018-10
ACGGTATTGACAGCAAGAAGTACAAGGGCTATGCCTTTGGTATGGGTATAGAGCGTATCACTAACCTCAAGTACCAGATTAAGGACTTGCGTATGTTCTCAGAGAACGATGTACGCTTCCTCAAGGAGTTTGAATCAGCAAACTAATTTATCTTCAGATAAAAAGGAAAGAGGATGTGCCTATTTTGACACATCCTCTTTTTCGCAAAGCTAGCTGTGTCAAAATACATATACATTGAAGTTCTTGTTGTACCAAAAGATAGCACACAAGATTTGACTTTTCTTATCCTGAGCAGGCTATGGATTACGGATTTTTTCTTTGGACAGCAGTGACGCCATTCATTACTACTTTATGCCATTAAGAATAAAGTAATTGCAGACGCTATCTGCAATTACTTATAAAGATTATTTGAATATTAAATGTTTAAGTTCTCGCACTCCAGTAACAAGGAATCCCATAATAAATATTATCACCCAATCACAAAGTGGCAACTGCTGAACATTAAAGAAACTATTCAAGAACGGAACTTGAACAATAGCAATCTGTCCAAGAGTTACAACTGTTGCTATGATAAGGAAGCCATCACATCCCTTTAGATTCCAGCCAGAACCACCAGTATTATAACCACGCGCATTGAACATATATCCCATATGGGTAATGACAAAAATCGAAAATATCAGAGTTAGTTCATAAACCGAAACTTCATTACGTTCACCGAACTGGAAGCTAAGGAGATCACTCATACTCCTTATATCTGCATATTGCGAAATAATCAAGAGAGCAAGAAGAATGACGAAGAAGAATCCACCGACTCCAAAAATATTGCGCAACATTGAAGAGTCAAGAATGAATGCCTTTGGATCACGAGGCTTTTCATCCATAACTGATTTCTGTGGAGGTAGTGCAGAAAGAGCAATAGCTGCAAATGTGTCCATAATCAAGTTTACCCATAACATTTGAGTAACAGTAAGAGGAGATTCTGTACCAAGGAAAGCTCCAAAAAGAACAAGGAAACATGCAGCAACATTGACTGTTAGTTGAAAGAGAAGGAATCGTTGTATATTCTTATAAAGAGAACGTCCCCACATAACAGCATTTGCAATAGTACTGAACGAATTATCTTGGATAATCATATCTGATGCATCTTTTGCAACAGCTGTTCCATTACCCATAGACAAACCAACATCAGCCTTATTCAGAGCAGGAGCGTCATTAGTACCATCACCAGTAACAGCAACAACTTGATCAAGACTCTGAAGAGCTTCAACAAGACGTTTCTTATCCATTGGCCTTGCACGAGCTATAATCTTCAAATCCATTGCCCGCTCTTGAAGTTGTTTGTCAGTCAAGAGGGCGAGTTCTGCACCAGTAATGATACTCCTGTCAGTATCAGAATCCTGCCAAAGACCAATCTTTCGACCAATCTCCTTCGCCGTTCCTGGAGTATCACCGGTTACAATCTTTACTGCAATACCAGCCTTCATACAATCTCCAATAGATTCCTTAACGCCCTCGCGTATATCATCTTGAATTGCAAAGATGCCTACGAACTTGAGATTATTGGCTATAAGCTTTCCATCCTTAAAGATATTATCATTATCCGTAAGCTCCATATAAGCAAGACCTAATGTTCGCATTGCTTTATTCTGATACGACAAGAGTTCTTTTTCTATGGAATTCTTTGAGTCTGGATTAATATCACATAGACTTAGCAAAATCTCAGGAGCACCTTTAACATAAACAACAGCCCTACCAAGAACAGCAGAATCTACAATAGTAGCCATATATTTATTTTCTGTTGTAAATGGTAATCTGTCTATCAATTGTACCGTATCACGTATCTCTAAATAATCAGCCCCATTCTTCCGAATCCAAAGGAGAAGAGCTCCTTCTGTAGGATTGCCGATGACCTTTGTATTTTTCTTATCTGAGAAGTCAAGATTAGCAGTCGTATTAACAGCTATCATTTCAGCAATAAGATTATTGTCAGTACATGCTAAATTGGTATCAACAACCTCCATTTGGTTCTTCGTCAAAGTACCTGTTTTATCAGTACAAATTACAGAAGCTGCTCCCATTGTTTCACAAGCATGCATTGTACGTGGAAGCGTATTACTCTTCATAAGCTTACGCATACTGAATGCGAGGCTTAAAGTAACAGACATAGGAAGACCTTCTGGAACTGCAACAACAACAAGTGTTACGGCAATCATTATAGTCTTAAGGAAGAAGCTCAAGAACTCTACCCAGAACTCACCAGAAGAGAAATTAATATCACCTGAAATAAAGAACCAAATCAATCTTCCAACAATTATGAATCCGGCAATCCAATAACTTGCTTTGGTAATCCATTCGGCAAGTCCGTTAAGTTTTCTGCTAAGAGGAGTTTCACTACCTTTGCGCACACGCATACGGTCTATAAGTGGCTGTTCAACAACAACATCGTCATCTTCATGCTCACCTTGATATTCTTCCAGGGCATCACTGGCGTCATCTTCTGTGCTATACTTGCCAATGATCTCACCTGTAGTATTATTCTTAACGAACCAACCTACAGTAATTTCATCTCCTTCATTCAGAGATTTGTACACTTCACCACATTCGGTACTCATACCTACCAGCGTCACCTCTGCGGTACAATAACCTTCAATGATATTTGTACCTTTCTTAATCTCATTTGCTTTATATGTAGCATCTGGATAAGCATTTACATCAAGAGATTTCGTCGCCTGAAGTTCACCCGTAAGTGAAGACTCATCAACAGTAAGATTAAGACAATCCAGCAACTTACAATCAGCAGGTATTTCTTCGCCAGTTTCCAGTTTAACGATATCACCTACAACAATATCCTTACGTGGAACCAGACATACATGACCATTACGAATGACTTTTACAGGTTCGTCGTCATTTGACTGATTTAGACTCTGAAACGTTTTCTCGTTATTTTTTTCAAGCCAGTAAGCAATACTCGTAGCAAGAATAAGAGCAACAATAATACCAATTGGTTCAAAAAAGGCTGTCCATTCAGCGTTATTCCATTCGTATTCGTAGATTGAAATACCCATTGAAAGGACAAATGCTGTAATCAAAATTTTGAAAAGAGGATCTCCAAAACCGCCAAAGAAACCAACTATAAGAATAAGCAGTGTTGCTATTGTTACGATTGCAGGCATAACCCAAATAGTCCCACCCATGCTAAATACAAGTACTCCTGCAAGAACAACTGACACTACGATAAGTACAAACATTGCTATCGCAATTGGATGTTTGCATACTTCTTTAATCTGATCCCACAATGAATCTTCTTCTGGCGGAGTCAGCACGTTTATACCATACTTCGCACGACTTTCGAGCACTTGAGCATCAGTTAAGCCCTGATAATGTATTTTACTCATACTTTATTTATTTAATTTTGCAAATTGAATTTTAGTTAATAAATACATTAAAAAAAATTTATTTATTATTTCATGAACTCCTCTTCGCTGATGGGAGTTGCAAGGAAGTTATTTTCTAATTTACTATCTACAACATTTATTTCAAGACGATAGTTCACTTCATCTCTAGAGTTTTTTACGCCAAAATCAAATGTGTCTTGACTTCGTTCATAAGATACATTTCTTGTAAACCTGCCAATTTTCACATTGTCTTTTTCATACTCCATCCAATCATAACCATATGCAAGCTTCAAATAATATACGCCTTGTGGTATTTCTTGAACTGTTGTAGTTGAATTCTCCGCAACATAAACATAACGTATACATTTATCTGTGCGTAAATCCATTATTTTTACAGCAACATTACAGCCACTTCCCATTTCTATATCAAAGTAGTTGTCTTGTATACCATATATTGGTTGTATACCATATTCTTCAGTCAGATCTTCTGTCGGAGTTACAACTGTCCAACCCGCATCAAGCAACCTCTGTTGAGAAGGAGTTGGTTCCGCCACCGCCTCATTCTGGCCACTTCCTTGATGGCATGAGGTTAAGAACAAAAGTCCGAATGCTATAATTGCAACACGAATATTCATTTCTTAGAGACAATTCTATTATAATTAAGGGGCACTACTGCCTGTTGTAATGCCCCTTATTAAGACAATACATCAGTATTATTGCATTTGTTTAATATACAAGTCCTTGACGATACATTTCATTTACTTTACCTTGAATCTCAGCATAAGCAGAACCAAGTTTGTCCTTACGTTCCTGACCATTGCCAAAATCTCCACGAATAACACGTTTTGCATTTTCAACAACATCGCCGCCAATAGGTGCAGACGTAGCTGCGATTTGGGTTGTTGTAGCATTATTCTTTAGTGATTGAGCTTGTTGAGTAGGCTTAGAAGAAGATGCGACAGACGATGATTTGTCTGTTTTCTTATCTTCTGGCTGTGCCGGAATTTGAGATTGTTCTTTTACTGGTTTAGCAGGAGTATCTGAAACGGTCCCCTTTTCTTCGGCTGTCCCATTTCCTGGAACATCTGTTGGCGATGTTGTCTCTGGTTGAGTAGTATCCCCTGCTTGGGCAACTTGCTCTGTTGGAGGATTTACGTCATCACCAGTCTTATCATCACCTTTTATTCCGAAGAAATATACACCGGCTAGTATAGCTGCTGCAGCAAAAATGCCACCAATAATTTTGCCTGTATTGGATTTCGATTCTGGCTCTGGAGTAGGTGCAGCAACCTTAATTGGCTCATTAGCAACTTCTGGCTGCTTCCTCTTCAATGTAACAGTAGGACTTTCAACAGCAGCAGGACTTTCCTCTTGTGCTATTTTTGTCTTTATTGTTACTTTATGCTTTATTGAAACCATAATTATGAATTACAAATGAGGGCGAAACCAGGAATCTTCTCAAATGCGGTACTGAGATCCATAACTTCAGGATGATCCTCATCACCACCGCTCTTCTTAAGAGAGTTAACGCCATCGTTGTTCTTAATAGTACATACGCAATAGATTGGACCATGATCAGCAGAATCTGCGATTACCTCAAGATAGTCACCAGAGTCACTCTGAAGCTCAACACGACCACCTTCCTCAGCATAAGTCACATCTTCTTCTTCAACAGCAGCATCATAATTTACAATGCATACGTATGCCTCGTCGATTTCATTAAGACTTGCAACATTTATCTGCTCTGTTTCTTCTGAACCTGTTGCTGGCTCCTTGTTATCACCCATGTGAAGCATATAAGGGAATTCGTTCAGGTTACCAAGGTCGCTCTTGCGTCCACGATACTCATTTGAGAAGATACCACCAACTTCTCCATTCTTCTTCTTAAAGAAGATGCAAAGGTCGAGATCTGTTGGAGAACTCCAGAAAAGCTTAACTTTCAACTTACCGCTGAACGTAAAATCAGCAGCCTCACCCTTTCTTTTGAGGGTAATTTTTTTCTTCAATGTAACAGCCATGATAATTAAAATTTATAAGTTTGACTTAATGTTCTATTCACATATAAGAGAAAATCCAGGGATTTTATCAAATGCAGTGCCTAAATCCATTACAACGCCTTCGTTCATAACAGAGTTTTCACCATTATTGTTCTTTATTGAACAAACATTATACACATGTCCCTGCTCTTCTGCATCAATGACTACTTCAAAGTAATCGCCATTGTCACTCTGAATCTCAACACGACCAGAATCCTGAGCAAAATTTATTTCTTCACCATCGATTGCTTTGCTGTAGTTAAGCACACAAACATAAGCTGTATCAATGTCATTGAGACTTGCTACATTTATTTGCTCAACTGATTCACCTCCTGCTTCAGGTTCAGCTTCATCTCCCTTATGTAACATGAAAGGGAACTCTGTTAATGAACCGAGATCAGATTTCTTCTGACGAAAAGCAGAAGAGAAAACACCACCGACCTCCCCGTCCTTCTTCTTAAAGAACATGCAAAGGTCAAGATCTGTAGATGACAGCCAAAGGAGCTTTACTTTCAGGAGTCCAGTGAATGTAAACTCAGCAGGTTTTTCTTTTCTGCGGAGTGTTACTTTTCTTTTAAGTTGTACGCCTTCCATTTTGTTAATTTTTTGAAGTTTAATTAATAATTAATATTTTAAAAATTAAAATCGTCATTCGTTATCTTGCCTTTTGGCTTGGAACTCGTAGATTTAGCCTGAGTCTTGCTAACTGAAACAGAATCAAAAAAGCCATCATCTGTTTTGGACTGTTTTCTTTCCGGATTCGGTTGTGGACGTGAGACTGGTTTATTCTTTTTCTGAGGAGAACCGAAATCCCAATCAAAATCAGGATTCACCACAGGTTTCCTTTTCGGCTCATTTTGTCCTTTCTCTTTGTTCTTTTGCTTATCCTCGGTCTTAAAACCCTTAATTACTGTTCGTTCATTAGAACTATCAGAAACATCATTTATCTTAGGAACGTCAGAACTACTTTGACCAAAGTCGAACAAACTCCTTCGAGTATCACGTATTTGGGCTTCTTTAGCTGCATCCAACAACCCTTCCTTACGTAAAGACCTTTCAAGATTATTCAACTTATTATTGGCTTCATCAAATTCTTTCTTTACTGCAAGTTCGTTTATCTCCGACATGGCCTTTGTAAACTGTTCATTCTTACGAATTTCAGCAATTTTACCTTCCGATTTTTCAAATTTTGACCTTATATCGGAATCCTCACGAAATTCAAGAGCTTTCTTTGTTAAAGAATTGAGTTTTTTCCAATCCTCAGAAAGGTGAGCCGAATCTATTTCACGAATAAGTTCATCCCATCGCTTTTGTTCCTCAGCAGCTCTTTCCTTTTTGGTGTTGATTTCGGCGATTTTTGCACTCCAACGTCGTGAATTAGAAAAGTCAACCTCAATCAATTCACTACAGAATTTGAGGGCATCATCATAACGTCCTTCACTCATTGAGGAATTCAAATCATTCGACAACTCTGTTACACGTGCATTTACAGATTGTTGCTCTTTGATTATTTTATTCTCCCGTTCTTCTATTTCTTTGTAATCAACATCCAGAAGCCGTGCTTTCTGCAGTTCCTGTGTGGCTTCCTTATATGCTTTTTGAGCAATGAACAAATCGGCCCTATCAAGATAGCGTTCCAAATCTTTCTGGCTCTTTATACGACGTTGAGAGTCTTCTTTTATACGCAACGCCTCATTTGACTCAGGCATAAAGCTAAGGGCTTCTTCCGCTTTGAATTTGGCAGTTTCGTAATCAGCATCATCATAAGCTAACTTCGCTTGCTGTATCTTCTCTTTATAATGATTCTGCTGAACAGCCATTTCAGCCTTCTTACGAAGAGCATCCTCATGTTTTTGTTTAGCTTCCTCATCATCAGGACGCAATCCCAATGCGATATGGAAATATTCTTCCATATCATCATAGTTATGCTCACGTTCAGCATCATACCCTCTGTCCATGGCATCCTTAAATTTGCGTTCTGCATCAGATGCTTCGCGCTCCACAGCAGCGACAGCAGCAGCTTCTTCTTGGGCTTTCTTTAATGCAGCAGCCTCCTCTTCGGCATTCTTTATACGTTTTAATTCTGCTTCAGCATTTTCACGAACATACTTTTTTGTAGCTGAGAACTGTTCGCAGTCAATAAAGGCATAAGCACTAACTAAAGAAGATAAATCAGAATCCTTAAAACAAACCATTTTGCTATTATCGAGATTATAATAACTAGCCAGTTCTTTCTTAAACTGGACATTCGTAAAAGTATTGCCCAGAAATAGTATTCCACGAAGTTGTTCATGGCTGATTTCTGCATCTTTTACGAAACCGACAATAACGTTAACAATGTCCTTTACAATTTTCTCCGTTCTTTCATCTATTTTTATCTTTCGAACTGGAACGGAATAGTCTTTGTAAGGATCACGTGAAAATGTCACATTAGTCAGTTGTATTGGAATGAACCCTTTTGCCGTAGAAAGTTTTACAAGCCAATCATCCACAAATTGGTTCATTCTCAAATATTCGGATTCTCTTTCTTCTACAGTTTTCAAGAAATGTTCTCTTTCATTGATGTTATCAACAACATACTCGATAAGAGCACGGCTCCTTACATCCGTTCCCATGCCAATTAGAACATCCTCTTTCTCTCGATTAAACAAATCATCTGTTTTCTGATAAAGAGAGTAATGAAGATTCTCATTGCAAGCATTGAGAACCAAATAATACCCATCTTCCACATAACCAAATTTTTGGGAAGCATATTCCAAAGCTAAATGCCCAATACGAGCAACAGTTTCCTTCACATCAAATTTCTCTGCTTTAAGTTCTTCAAGAAACAGAAGGCGGGAAGCCAAAGAAATGTCTTTTGAGAAAGAAACGTATGTTGTAATATCACCATCTTCTTCCATGTCTTTACGCAAATCATCAAATATTTTTGAAGACTTGAAGATTCCTCTCATAGGCTGAGAGCGTTTAAACATGGTATACTTTGCAGATGATTGAGTAATCAATGAGAACACATCGCCATAGTAGTGATTCTCATTATTACGGAATTTACTCTGGAAACCTTTACCATAAGATATTTCATCGTTGGCTACATCTTCATAAAAATATAACCAAATACGATCTTCGTGGTTCGGTAGATTTACAGGACGAGTGATACCGTCGGTGTTAACAGCACCAACGATATACCACTTGTCAATGTAAAGAGCTAGTGATTTCATATATTTAGGATTAATCCTACTGATTAAAAGCTTTTCTAATTAATGTACTAAGGAAACAGATACCCTCTGCTATAATTATAGGCTGGTGATAGTGGAAACCATCTCCTGTTTTTGCCTTCTCCTTAGCTTTCTTGTACTCTCTATCGTTATTACAAATGAATGCCGAAATTCTTGTAGGAAGATCGGACAAGTCATCACGAAGTTCACTATCAGCCTTTGCGTAGAGTTTTGTTTTCTGACTAACGAACTCTATAAAAATATTCATGAAAGCTTCGAAGTTCGTGACTCCAGAGAAGTCAAAGTTACCCATATCGTCCGCAAAGTAATCACCAGTCAACTCATCTTCTACAGAAAGAGTTTTCATACTACCTCCAGGAATGAGGTACTTGACCCCAATTTCGCCGCAAATATCGCGGTCATCAACTTTCTGCTTCTTAACGACATCTTTGGGATCACACAATCCCTTCGCAACCTCTGCCTTGTTGTCAACCTCAATTTCATCACGGTATTTAACTGTGAGTTCAACATCGGTAACACAATGTACACCAGCATTCAGACAATTTGAATAGTATTCACGAGTAGCGCGATTACCAGCGGAGTTACGTAACCAGTGGAAAATACGTCCTCCCTTACCAAAAGAGAGAATATCAACACGGTCAATATTAGTAAGCCCATTATCTTTGATAGTTTTACCTATCAACATTCCTGAATAGTACAACAGAAGACCTGTAACATACGCAGGAATTGTGAAGACAAATTTAGCATCACGGTTGATAGTATCATAGAAACTATCATATTCTTCGATAGTCTTCAGTTGATCAAAAATGTTATTAAGATAATATGGTGCTTTATTTGCTTCGGTCAGAACATCACGTATGTTCGAGACATAGACAGACTTCTGGTTACTTTCATGGAAGTTAACCAAAGCTTGACGGAATGTTTCTGACTTGATAACTGCATCAAAGAATACGCCAGCGGCAAGACGCACAGAGCTTTCCCTAAACAATGTGAACTTATTACCATTGCTAGGATCCTTACCAAGCAGAAGGATATCACTGGTACTTCCACCCACATCAATGCCAAGGAAGAGATTATTATTTGCCAAACCAAAATCCTGAGACAGAGCAAAGCTACAAACGGCTTCAGCCTCTGTTGGAAAATCTTCATTGATAGTTGGTTTACGTCCTGTTGTAATTGGATTAATCTTGATAAGATCATTGAAAATCTTATCGTAATCATTAACATCAGATTCCATCATGGAACCAGGATGACTCCAACTGATTTCCTCGGGACGGATCTTATTCTTATAAAGGTACGCGCACGCTTGTAACCATATAGATTTTAAATAGGCTCTCTTCTTTTCGAGGCCCTTCTGATTATCTAACCACTTCATATTATAATGAAGAGTTCCTGCCTGAGTCTTTATTTCGAACTCATCCATCTCTCGTACTACAACATTAGGTCGATTTACTGGTACTCCACCAGCAACTTCCTCGGACTGATTATAACAGTTATAACGACTGTCATGCTCATGAAGCCAAGACTTTAACTGACCGTTTTCCGCAGGATAATTGGTAAAGAACAAAAGCTCATCATTTCCAGCATTTGCCTTCTTGTCATCATTTTCATTACCTACAAGAACGGCACGATTGTTCTCAAACTGGATAGGCATAGCACCACGGTCGTTAGCATTGTAGTAAACACATGTGTTATTACTTCCGAAGTCAATACCTACGACAGCTGTACTATTCATATCAACCTTTGTCAGATCCTTAACAATACTATGACGGAGCATTAAATAACCAGCACGTTCATCATGTCCACCTTTTTGAACAGTAGCAATAAGTCCCTCAAAAGGCTTATCTGCAGCAATTATATTATACTTTGGCAAATCTTCACCTTGTCCGGCAGGATAAGTAATTAATGGCTTAATATCAACAGCCAGTTCTTCGTTGGGCGCAGCCTCATATAATGGCGTTAAGAAATTATTATTACCATCACGAAGAATGTTGCCATCAAATTTAAAAATCGGCTGGAATTTATTCTTTGCATCTGAAGTAAATTCGGAATACATATAATACTTATTCCACTTATCTGATACAAAATTAGGCCACATAATTACTCGACCCATATCTTCCATCCAATCAATTTGATATTCACGAGTGTTAAGAGTAACTTTCTCGCCATCTATTTCAACAACCATGGCAACAGAGAGCACATCTCCATTGTCGCTGATAGTAGCGGAAATACTACTATTGCCACCTGCATTGTAATCGAGTAAATCCCCTAAACGATTCTTAAAGATGTCAACCCCCAATTCTGAAAGAGGTATAGTGAAATAGAAAGTAGAGCGTGAATGCAAGTCTTTAACCTGAAGATAATAAACTGGTGCATCGGAGCGTTTTTGACGCTGATTGGCATCTTCTGCCCAACCGAGAACATAGCCATCACTGCTCAACAAGCTTTGGATATCGCCTATTTCTATAAATTCTTCATCTACCTTGCGATATGTGAATGTATAATCACTCAGCTTGAGATATACAGGAACATCACTGTTAAAAAGAATATTGAAAGGACATGAAAGAGTTCCGTATGTCGGAATTGGACCCTTATCACGTAAATCGCTACGAGACTGGAGGATTTCTTTCTCCCAATCACGGCTCATACTCTTAAAACCATCAATATTAATTTTCTGGTCATTTTGACGGAATTGATTAACCTTTGCTTCAAACGCATCAAGGTTACTATTCATGTTCTTAACAAACAAGTACAACTTTTGCAACTGGTCTGGAGAAAGGAACGGCATAGGGTCTTCCAATTTCCCATTTCTATACCAGCTGATATCTGACATTCCGTAAAGGTCTGAATAATTTACACCAGTAAAAACACCCGTAAGTGGGGACGTACCGCCTATTAACTGATCCTTGTAATAGAGGAGGTGAATATATGGCTGTGCATCAGGATCCTTAGCAAGAGCATCCTGATTACTCCAAATATCCTTATCATTAAAAAGCATTCGACCGAAAGCAGAAGCAATGTCATAATCTCCTCCCTTAGAATTCATCATAACAGGTTTGGAGACACGAATACGGTCTGAATACAGTGCCATCAATGCAATAAGTCCACGCCACTCACCATGAAGCATTTCGTAGAACTGAGTGAGACCAGAGTTTGAAATGGCTGGATCAGGATTCGCAAGTGTTCCAAGAGCGAACTTAAAAAGTTTAGCACGAGCCCATGGAGTTGGTACACCAGAGATAAGTGCTGCTATTTTATCCGCACTTACATCTTCAAGTATCTTACCTGTTTGAATTCCCTGGATATAGGAAGACGCCATGTTCAGGTCATTCCAATTACCTTGTGTGCCAGTTGTAAGAGTTGTATAACTCTTTATCAATAAAGCTTTAGACATAGCGTATCAATTTAATTAATGTTATAAATTTTGCAGAGTGTTTCATAAATGAGTTTATAAAAACGCTCACCTGTATTTGTTATAGTTGTCGGAGCTCCATTATGCAGTTCCTCAATAAACTTCTTCTTGAAAGTGTCGAATTTTGAACCAAAAATACCGACAGAGAACGTCCAATCCTTTCCAACCCCTTCATTTCGATAGAGGCTCTTATTCCAGTCATATTTACGCAATTCCTTCATCGTATGGAATGCGAAAAGCTTTGGATTAAACAGGAAGTTATCACCTCCATTAGCAGAACGATGTATCTGACGAATCCATCCTTCTGCCAATTCTCCATTAACATTACGAACGTTAAACAAACGGAAATACTTCTTCAAATATTCAACCTGATTAACATCGATACCGTCAAATCCAGTAATTTCCTTTTGCTTATTGCAACGAACACTCTCAACAAAGTCAATATCTGGATCATTGCAAAGGAACGAGAATGCTATCAGCATACCGAACTTCTTAGCAAAATCCTTATCATAGTTGTCTTGGTTTCCAACAAAATCCTTAAATTCAAATTTTCCAGAACCATCAACTGCTCTATACACGTAATCAGTCTCGCCAGCACTCTTATTCTCTTTCAAATGTGCCATATCAGCATGGTAGAAATCCAATGCAGCACATGCGGCTAACAATTCAATATAATGAGAATCGTTTTTCTGGTCGCCACCGCCTGTGATGGTCTTCGTGATTTTATCCTTTTCACGAACCATAGGATCCCAGCCTTGACCATCAGTACCCATCATGTAAAAACGCTGGTAAGTATTTTTTACAGTAGTATCATCATCATAAAACATCATTGCAACTTGTGAGTTCAATGCAAACTTATCACTTGTAGCAATGACTTTCTGTTCTTTCAACTCTTCAGCAGAAGGAGCCTTGAAACTAAAATAAGCAGTAAGAAGGGTTGAAGCAAAATATGCACGACCAAGAACATTAGCCGCCCCATTACTCATAATGCTTGCTGCTTCAGAAATAGCCTGTGGAATAATTGGAATGGAAGATGCACCTGTTCCTCCAAATACAGAACCTAATATAAATACTTTAGGATCACTACCACCATTACAAGCAGCAATAAGGACTTGAAGGAATTGTTTTAAATCACTATCCATACGAGAACGAGCAGCTTCGATAATGGAGTGGTACATCATCATTGACCCCAAGTGTGTCTGTGCTCGATAGCCATGACGAAGATTGAAATTCTCGACATTTTCAGTCAAGACAAGGTCTGCCAAATCAGCCTCTTCTGGGCTATTATATTTAGTGTTTCCGTAATTAAACACATCGTTAAAAGTACTTTTTTTCTCATAATTAGGGCTAAACTCATAATACTTGATGTCAGCTGAGAAAAAAGTATTTGTTAAAGCCGTGCGATTAGCTTTGTCAAGATTCTTTGAATTAACATATGCTTCCTTGACCTCTTTAAGACGAGAAAAATTACCATTATTCTTGTCTGTATCAAGTGCCAAAAGATGAATCTCGGTATCATCAAACATACCCATTGCACATAGATGAATCAAAGATTCTATGCAACGCATTCCTGTACCGCCGATTCCCAATACGAAATACTGCTTTGCCATAATCCGTTTTGTTATAAATTAGACTAAGCGTTCTTCTCCTTACCAAGGATCGAACCGAACTTCTTGTGACGGAAAACAAACATAAGAATTATACCTCCTACGATGTATACGCCAAGATTTATTCCAATGCAAATGAGATTGGTATCAGAGAACATACTCTGCCAACCTGCATTTGTAATGTCTGGCTTAACTACAAGGTCATTGTAAACATAGAATCCAGCAGCTGCCACAAGACCAATAATAACGTACCAGATTCTGCGTGTAATGTAAGAACGGTCATCACCACCTTTATAAGCAACCAACGAGGTCACAAGGAAAGACAGACCAA
>JAEEGL012590488.1_pt1 | contig 14013 bp, 10 predicted proteins | sample 9134231 | NCBI WGS metagenome assembly JAEEGL01 (sample SAMN16246548, study PRJNA631951) | gut metagenome | biome: gut microbiome; feature: rumen; material: fiber-attached | host: Bos | place: Iran: Karaj | collected 2018-10
TGCAGAGGAGCATGGCATGACGGTGATTTGGGTGGTTGCCGAAGAACCGCATTATGTGGAATATTTACAGGGACAATACGATTTCTTGTTCGAGGTGTACTATGCCGACGAGCTGGAAATCAAGCCGATAGTGCGCTCCAATCCTGGATTGATCTGGCTGGACAACGGCTTGGTGAAGGACAAGTGGAGTGCGGTGGACTTTAATAAGGTATTGAAGGATTTATGACATAATGGGCGCCTATGTGATCAGGAAATTGCTATACGGTATCGCGGTGCTTTGGGGCGTCGCGACCTTGGTCTTTTTCCTCTTCAACATACTGCCCGGCGACCCCGCCCAGATGATGCTCGGCCAGCGCGCCGACCAAGAATCGGTGAACGCCATCCGCGAGGAATTGGGCCTCAACCAAAGCCTTGGAAAACAATATGTGGACTATCTCAACGACTTGGTCCCCGTTTCGTTCTATAACGTTTCGAACGGCACGCAAAAGCTTGAAAAGATCGGACACTATGCCAAACTGGCGACCATTGGCGCGACGGCCGTTGTGCTGAAAGGGCCTTATCTTCGCATGTCGTACCAAAGCAAGCGCAATGTCTCCGACATTTTGGGCGAGGCTTTCCCGAACACCTTGCTGCTGGCTGCCGTTTCCATCTCCATAGCGATGGTTCTGGGCTTGGTGATTGGCATCCTGACGGCTGTTGTCAACACCAAGTTTCTCAATAAGTTGACGCTGTTCATCACCACGATAGGCATGTCTTTGCCTTCGTTCTTTGCGGCCATCCTGATGGCATGGGTCTTCGGTTTCCTATTGGAGCACTATACAGGTTTGAGTATGACGGGAAGCCTTTACACTGTTGATGAATACGGCAGGGGAGAGTTCCTTAGTTTGCGTAACCTCATTTTGCCCGCCTTGACCTTGGGCATGCGTCCCTTGGCCGTGGTGACGGAACTGACGCGCACATCCTTGCTCGAAGCCATGTCGATGGACTATGTGCGCACGGCAAGGGCCAAGGGCTTGAAACCTTGGCGTGTCATCTGCGTCCATGCTTTGCGCAATGCCTTGAATCCTGTGGTGACGGCCGTTTCGGGTTGGTTTGCCTCGCTGCTGGCAGGTGCGGTCTTCGTGGAGTATGTCTTCGACTGGAAAGGCATTGGCGTGGTGGTGGTCGATGCGTTGGACAAATACGATTTCCCGGTCATCATGGGCGCGGTGCTGCTCATCGCGGTCATGCTCGTCGTGGTCAACATCGTGGTGGACATCATCTACGGCATCATCGACCCGAGGGTGAGGATAAATGCGTAAGTTGTTTGTTTTCAAGAAAATCTGATAGTGAACGTACTGCCTTCGCCTTCGGTAGAAGTCACTTTGAGTGTCGCACTATGTTTCTCCAAAATGGACTTGGAGAGCGCGAGGCCGATGCCGTTGCCCGAGAACGAGGCCGCGTTGGAAGCGCGGTAGAACGGCTCGAAAACGTGCGGCAGGTCGGCGGCGGGAATGCCGATGCCGAAGTCGATGACCTCGATGCGGCGTTGTCGCGCCTTGACGACAATCGGCTGGCCATCAGCGTATTTCCTTGCGTTTTTCACGATGTTGCCGATGGCGATTTGCAGTAGTTCCTCGTTGATTTGTACGCTGAAATCGTCGATGATTTCAACCTGCGTGTTGTCGTCGGCAAAGCGGCTGAGGAACGGACCGATTTCCGTTTCGGGTGCGTCCTCCGACTCGCTTTTGTTGTGTGAAAAATACAGCAGTTGCTTAATTATCTTGATGATACGGTCGGTTTCCTTGCTGATTTTGGTCAAGGAGTTGCGGTATTCTTCGGGCGACCGCTCGCGCATCAGGGCCACTTCGCACTCGCCTTGGATGGCCGTCAACGGGTTGTTGATTTCGTGCGAGGCGTTGTTGACAAACAGTTTTTCGGTTTGGTAGTCTTGGTCGATGCGGTCGATCATCCGTGCAGCGTAGAGGCGGCTGATGAGGAACAGCACCACCGAGGCGACGGCGATGAGCAGCACCAATGCCCACCCGATGCTGCGCGAAATCTGTTTGCCGTAGGGGTTGCGGCTGAAGACGGCCACGGCAAAAGTGCCTTCGTTGTCGTAGTAAATCAAGGCCGTGCCCACCTCCTCGCCGACGCGAAAATTGACGACCTCGCCTTTGTAGAGTGCTTCCAACTGCCTTTCGCTCAGGAATTTGTGTAGTTCGATGTTGGCGCTGTCGCGGTCGGCGGTGTTGATGAAAACCTCGCGCGAAGTGGGGATGGAGTTTTGGCGGCGTTGGATGACGTTTTGGTAGCGGATGGAGTCGAGTTCGTCTTTCTCGAAACGCTCCATCGCCACGATTTGCGTTTTTTCACTTAAATACCTGTAATACAGCGTTTCCGTGTAGCGCGACGACAGGATGAAGAACACGCCGCAGGCGATGAGCACCAGCCCGATGGTGATGAGCGTGTAGATGAGCGATATTTTTCGGCTGGGTTTCATGGCTCAAGCGGGGCTTTTCATCATGTAGCCGACGCCCGTCAGCGTGTGGATGAGCTTGGCGGGGCAGGGGTCGTCGATTTTGCTGCGGAGGTATTTCACATACACATCGACGATGTTGGTGTTGGTGTCGAAGTCCTTGTCCCACACGTCTTTAAGCAGTTGCTGTCGCGTGAGCGGCTCGTCGTGGTGGGCGATGAAGTATTCCAGTAGGCGGAACTCCTTGGTGCTGAGTTCCACGTTCAGTTCGCCTCGTGTGGCGCGATGGGTCACGGGGTCGAGGGTGAGGTCGGCGAAGGCGGTGGCGCGGTCTTTCTTCATGGCCTCAACCCGCCGGAGCAAGGCCTCGATGCGAGCCAGCAACTCCATGAACTTGAAGGGTTTGGCGAGGTAGTCGTCGGCACCGGCATGGAGTCCCATCACGATGTCGTCGGTCGTGTTGAGCGCGGTGAGCATCAAAACGGGCGTGGCGTAGCCTTGGTGTTGGCGCAGCTTGCGGCACAGGTCGAGGCCGTTTAGTCCGGGCATCCGGATGTCGAGGACGACGAGGTCGAAAGTGCTGTTGGTCAGCATTTCCCAGGCTTGCAGGCCGTCGTTGGCGGTGGCCACTTCATAGCCGAAATCACTCAGGCCTCGGCTCACAAAGTCACGGATGCCTTCCTCGTCTTCCGCTATCAAAATTCTTTCCTTGCTCATGGTGCGGCAAAAGTACGCTTTTTTACAATTTCCTCATCCTCAGCTTGCCGTTTTTGTCGAACAGGCGCTTTTTGTACACCGCCTCGACCACCAAGGGGAACACGAAGAGCGAGAAGAACGTGGCCGTGACGAGGCCGCCGATGATGACGATGGCCAACGGGCGCTGGCTCTCGGAGCCGATGCCGTGGCTGAGCGCGGCGGGCAACAGGCCGAGCGTGGCCATCATCGCGGTCATCAGGATGGCGCGGGTGCGGCTGCGCATTCCGTTGGCGACGGCATCGGGCAGGGGCTGTCGTCGCCGCAGGTTGTTCTTGATGTCGGTGAGCATGATGACGCCGTTTTGGATGCAGATGCCGAACAGACAGATGAACCCGATGCCGGCGGAGATGCTGAAGTTGAAGCCCGTCAGCCACAGGATGAGCAGTCCGCCGACGGCGGCTGCCGGCACGTTGAGCAGCACAAGGAGCGCGTCGCGACCACTGCCGAAAAGCACATACAAGATAATGAAAATGAGCAGAATGCTGATGGGCACCACTTGTGCCAAACGCTTCGAGGCGCGTTTTTGGTTCTCGAAGTCGCCGCTCCACTCGATGCGGTAGCCCGACGGCAGGCTGACGGCCTCGGCCACCTTTTGCCGCGACTCATCGACCGCCGAGCCCATGTCGCGTCCGCGCACCGAGAACTTGACGGCGCAATACCTTTCGTGGTTCTCGCGATATACGATGAGCGGCCCCGTGATGGTGCGGATTTCGGCCAGCTCGCCGATGGGAATCATCGCGCCGTTGCAGGCCGGCACCTTGATTTGCGCAATCTGCGCCTCGTCGCTGCGGAACGGCTTGTCGTAGCGCACCACGAGGTCGAATTTGCGCTCCTCCTCGAACACCTGCGATGCCGCCTTGCCGCCGATGGCCATCTCGATGGTGCGTTGCACGGCTTCCTTATCCACGCCGTAGCGCGCCAGCTTCGCCTCGTCGATTTCAATCCTCAGTTCGGGCTGCCCGATGTTGCGGATCACGCCGAGGTCGGCAATGCCACGGATGGGTTCCATCGTATTGAAGATTTGTTGCGCAAGTCGCTCGCTTTCATACAAATCGGGGCCGAACACCTTGGCCACGATGGCGCCTTTCACGCCGCTGACGGCCTCCTCCACGTTGTCGGAGATGGGCTGCGAGAAGTTGAAGTCGATGCCGGGATAAACCGCCAACGCCTTGTCGATGTCGGCGATGAGGCGTTCCTTGTCCTTGCTTTTGCCGCCGTCGAGTTTCACGAAAAGCTCGATGTTGTAGAAGCCCGTGGCGTCGGTGCCGTCGTTGGGCCTTCCGGTCTGGGTCATCACCTCGCTCACTTCGGGGAAGGCCATCACGCGGTGGCGCAGGTCGTCGGCGATGCTGACGCTTTCCGTCAGCGAGATGCTTTGTGGCAGCGTGGCGCGGATGTAGATGGAGCCTTCGTCCATCTGCGGCAGAAACTCGGTGCCGAGCAGGAAAAACACGCCCAGTCCGGCCACCATTAGGGCGCAGCACACGACGATGGTTTGCGGTCGGTGGCTGTGGAAGAAGTCGAAGATGCGGTTGGCGCCGCCCGTGACGACCTCAAGGAAGCGGTTCTTTTTCTCGCGCACGTTCTTTTTTAACAATAATGACGACAGCACGGGCACCAAGGTCAGCGTGGCAATCAGTGCGCCGAGCAACGCGAAACCGAGCGTGAACGCCAGCGGCGAGAACATTTTGCCCTCCACTTTTTGGAACGAGAAGATGGGAATGAGCGCGGTGATGATGATGAGCTTGGCGTAGAACACGCTCTTGGCCTTGTTGCGGGCGGTGAGGCGGATGGCGCCGCTCTTGCTCCAGCGGTTGAAGGCGGCCATGCCCATCTCTCGCGCTTTCTCGTCGAGCATCACGAAAAGGGCTTCCACCATGACCACCGCGCCGTCGATGATGATGCCGAAGTCGATGGCGCCCATCGAGAGCAGGTTGGCGTTCATGCCGAACAGGTGCAGGCAGATGAAGGCGAACAGCAGCGCCAAGGGAATGACGGCGGCCACGATGACGGTGGTGCGCCAGTCGCGCATGAACAGCAGCACCACCAAGGTGACCAGCAGAATGCCCTCCAACACGTTGTGCAGCACGGTTTTGACGGCCAAGTTCACCAAGTCTTCGCGGTCGTAGAACGCCTCGATGCGCACACCTTCGGGCAACTCGCGCTCTACTTCGGCGATCTTTGTTTTCAGCGCGGCGATGACCTTTTCGGGGTTCTCGCCCTTGCGCATCACGACGATGCCTTCGACCACGTCGCTGTCGTCGCCTCTGCCCACTTGGCCCAAACGGGGCTGGCACGACTCCGACACCTGCGCGACATGGCGCACAAGGATGGGCGTGCCCTTGATGTTTTTCACCACGATGTTGCCGATTTCCTCGGTGTTGTTGATGATCCCGATGCCGCGCACGACGTAGGCCTGCCCGCTTTTCTCGATGATGTCGCCGCCCACATTGACGTTGCTGTTGGCGATGGCCTCGAACAGCTCGATGGACGAGATGCCGTATTGCGCCAGCAGGTTGGGGTTGAGGCTCACCTCGAAGGTCTTCACCTCGCCACCGAAGCTGACGATGTCGGCGATGCCCGGAACGGAGCGCAAACGCCTGTCAATCACCCAGTCTTGCAGCGTTTTCAGTTCGCGCACGGTGTGGCGGTCGCTTTTCAGGGTGTAGCGGAACACCTCGCCCGTGGGTCCGTAGAGCGGCTGCACGTCGGGGTCGGCGCCTTCGGGCAAGTCGGCATCGGCGAGCATGTTGTACACTTGCTGGCGGGCAAATTGCGCGTCGGCGTGGTCTTCGAAGATGACGGTCACGACGGAGAGGCCGAACAGCGTCGTCGAGCGGATGTCGGTCTTCTGCTGCACCGAGTTCATCGCGATTTCGATGGGGATGGTCACGAACTTCTCGATCTCCTCGGCGGAACGGCCCGGCCATTGCGTGATGATGATGACCTTCGTGTTGGTCACGTCGGGGAAGGCATCGACGGGCGTGTCCGTGAAGCACCAAACGCCATAGACCACGGCCACGAGCGTGACCACGAGAACCAAGTACTTGTTTTTCAGCGAGCCGCTGATGATTTTGTCGATGAAACTGCTCATGGCTTCAGTTCGTTATAGATGAGCAATGCGTTGCGGTTCACCACCCGCTGGCCTATGTTCAGGCCGCTTTGGATGTAGGCCATCGCGTCGGACGAAAGCGCCACTTCCACCTCCTGAAGGCGGAACTTGCCCTCCTCGCTGACCACGAGGAAGTTTTTCCCGTTCTCAAACACCACCGCGCTCGACGGCACGGCGGGCAGGGTAGGGGTGTCGGCTTTCGGAAGGATGCGGATGTTGGCGAACATGCCGGGCCGGAGCCGCAGGCTGGGGTTGTCGAGGACGACGCGCACTTTCATCGTCTTGCTTTTCGCGTCGAGCGCACCGTAAATCTTGTCGATGGTGCCGCGATAGGTCTCGCCGGGCCACGCGATGACCTCTACTTCCACCTCCGCGCCTTCGCCGACGCGGTAGATGTCGCTTTCGTAAACGTCGGCCACGGCCCAAACGGTGTTGAGGTCGGCGATGACGAAGGCCTCCTCGCCGGCGGAGATGAACATGTTGCTGTAAATCGATTTTTTCAGCACGATGCCGTCGATGGGCGAGGTGAGGCGGGTGGAGGCTTGCCCCGTGTAGCCGTTGATGTTGGCCACCGATTGCAGGCGTTCAAGGTTCGACTTCGCGATGTGGAGGCGTGTGCGGGCCTCGGCCACTTCGCGTTCCGAGGTCAGACCGTCCTCGAAAAGGTGCTCCTGCATGGTCAGGTCGCGCTGGGCCAATTGTTTCTCGGCCTCGGCCTCCTGAATCTCGCGGAGGTGGTCGGCGGCGTCGGTGCTGTGGACCACGGCGAGGACGCTGCCTTTTTTCACTTCGTCGCCGATTTCCGCCTGCACGTTCTGCGTCTTGCCGCCAAAGGGCGAGACGACATGCGCCATCTTGCTCTCGTTGGGCTTGATTTGGCCGTTGAGGGTGAGGCTGCTCTGCGCCTTACCTTCCGTGGCCTCGACCACGGAGATGACTTCCTCGACGGAACGTGTTGTTTGCTGCGGCGGTTCGCTTTCGCTGTGGCAACCTTGCAAGGCGGCGGCCAAGAGTAGGATTGTGGTGAATTTGTTGGTTTTCATAGGATTATCTTATATTGATGATTTCTTCTCCGTAGGCTTCATTGAGGTCGATGGCGGACTGGATGACGGCATTGCGGTCGTCGATGAGGAGGAGTTGCGTGTCGCGGTAGGCTTCGTAAATGCTGATGAACTCAAGGAGCGAGATGTCGTGGCTGAGCAGTCGGCGTTCGATGCCTTCGGGCGTGAAAGCGGCGGCAGCGGTGCTTCTCGCGTCGTGGAGCAGGGAGAGCTGCCGCAGCAATTTGTCGCGGCACAGGCTGATTTCCGCATTGACCTTGTTTTTCAAGGCTTCCTCCTCGATTTCCGACTGCCGGAGCATGGCTTGCGCCACCTTGATGTTGCCTTGGTTGCGGTCGAAAACGGGTAGGGAGAGCTTCATCCCGATGCCCCAAAAGTCGCGGCAGATGTTGCCGTTTTTGTCGTATTCCGCCTTCACGCTGAGGTTGGGCAGGGCGTTGGCGCGTTGCAGCCGCAGGTCGTGTTCGGCGGCCTGTCGTGCGCTTTGTAGGGCCAGCATGTCGGGCCGCGACGCGCCGATTTGTTCCGAAAGCGAGGCTATGTTCGTCAGGTCGTTGAGGATGCCGTTTTCGTCCAAGTCCACGCCAAACGGGGCGTATTGCCTCATGCCGAGAATCAGCCGCAGGTCGTTCTTGCGCTGCTCCGTTTGCGTCAGCCAGTCGTTCTGCTCGTTGGCCAGTTGCAGTTTGACGGCCTCCATGCGGATGAGGTCCATTTTGGAAAGGTTGCCTTGGGCTTCCTGTTGGCGGTAGGCGGTGAGGATGCGTTCCACCGAGCGGATTTCGTCGTCGTAGACGGCGGTTTTTTGGTGCAGGAAATGGATGTCGGCGAGGGTGCGGTGGAGTTCCATTTTCAGCTGGTAAGCCGTCCATTGCCTCTCGTGACCGCTCATTTCCGCGAGGGCGCTTTGCCTCCCGATGCGTTGTCGCCGTTGTCCCCCGATGGGGATGGGCTGCTCGATGGCGATGTAGGTCTCGCCCTCCCGCGACGGGTCGAAGTAGCGGCCTGTCAAGGGGTTATAGACGTTGTAAAGGAAATCCACTTCGGGATTCTCGAAACGCCGCTCTTGCTGCAACGCCGACTTCGCGGCTTCCTCCTCGAGCGTGGCGATTTGCAGCGCGGGATTGCGCTCAATGAGCATTTGCTCGGCTTCGCTTACGGTAATCTTGTTTATAACGGATTGGTTCTGTTGGCAATAAACGGTTCCGCAAACAACAATTGCAATAACGAAAAGTGATGTTTTCAAACGGTTCATCGGCAAGGGTTTTGTGGCGGCAAAAGTAGCGGGAAAGGGAGCGTGAAACAGGCTGTTTCCATTAGAAAACACTTAAACCAAATTAGAAATTTCTAATCTGTTCCGTGTTTTTGCGGTTTATTGCGTACATTTGCGGCGCAAAACAGAGGATCATGGACAAAATCGGAAAATATGGGTTTATGGCCGAACCGTTCCACTGCGACTTCTCGGGTCGGATGTTCCTCGGTCACCTTGGAAACCAGATGCTCAACGCCGCCGATTTCCATTCCACCGACCGTGGCTTCGGCATGAAATACCTGATGACCATCAAGCGTTCGTGGGTGCTGTCGAGGCTGGCCATTGAGATGGAGGAGATGCCATCGCAACATGAGCGTTACACCATTGAGACATGGGTGGAGGGCGCGATGAAGTTCTTCACTAGCCGTAATTTCTGCGTGTCGGACGGCAACGGTAAGGTCTACGGCTATGGCCGTTCCATCTGGGCGATGATCGACACGGAGACAAGGCAGCCCACCGACATCTATTCCATCGACCAAGGTGCCATCAACAACTGGATCGTGGACGACAACCCCTGCCCGATTGAGAAAGGCGGTCGTGTAAAGATGTCGGGAAACGCCGCCTTGGTGCGGACTATTGATGTCAACTACAATGACATTGACATCAACGGGCACGTCAACTCGGTAAAATATATTGAGCATGTGCTGGACCTGTGGGACATCGCCTGGTATCGCGAGCATCGTCTCAAGCGTTTCGAAATCGCATACGTGGCCGAAGCGCATGAAGGCGAGAAGCTGAGTTTTTATCGTGAGCAAACTTCTGAGAATGAGTATTGTGTGCGTTTGGTAAAGACCGAGACGACGGGTAAGGAGACGGAAGTGTGCCGATGCAAGTTGACATTTGTTTCAGAAAAGGGTGGGGGAGCATGAAAAAATGGGCATTTTTGTTGTTTTGTCTGATGCCGTTGTTTTGCAAGGCACAGTTGATGGCTTGCCGTGACCAAATCAAAGATGGCTACGACTTTTGGCTGTATCTTCCTGATGACTATGAGAATTCAGGGAAAAAGCCTTTGGTGTTGTTTCTTCACGGTAAGAGCCTTAGCGGACATAACCTGAACATGGTGCGCAACTATGGCTGCATCGATGCGCTCTCGCGCGGACGCGCTATTGATGCGGTGGTCGTCGCTCCGCAGACTGCCGGAGCCTGGCAACCTGACAAGGTGATGGAGGTGGTTGACTGGGTGACAAAAAACTATAAGGTCGACATGAACCGCTTTTATGTGTTGGGCATGAGCATGGGCGGCTATGGGACACTTGATTTTGTGGCGACCTATCCCGACAAAGTGGCTGCAGCCATGGCGCTTTGTGGTGGCGCCACTGTGCTTGATTTGTGCGGCCTCAACGAGGTGCCTTTGTGGATTATCCATGGCACGGCCGACACTGCGGTGCCGGTAGGGTGTTCCGATAGGGTAGTCGAGGCAATGGCGGCCTGTGGCGACACAACTCGGCTGATTTACGATCGTTTCAAAGGCGTGAACCACACCCGACTGGCACGGGTCTTTTATCTTGAGGAGACATACGATTGGCTCTTCGCCCACCAGTTGACTGATTCGTTGCGCGCAGTGGATAAAAGCGTTGAGATAACTGCGGAAACGCTGAAAACCGCTTTTGACGACCTTACCCGAAACACTCAGATGAAAGTGATTAACGTCCCAAATCCCAATGAGGCGGAACGAAAGTATTACATCGTAAAAAAAGGAGATTCGCTTAGTTCGATAGCCGTGGAAAACAATACGACAGTCTCTATTTTGTGCAAATTGAACAAGATGAAGAAAACCGATGTGTTGAGGACAGGAAAGAAATTGAGAATAAAGTGATTTGTAAATGACAAAAATTCGTATCTTTGTAATTTAGATGGATTTGTTCAGCCGTTTTTAATTTTTTGAATCTTAATTCTTTGAATCTTTGAATATTAAATCTTTAAATTAAAATATTATGAGAAGCAAAATCGTTGCAGGAAACTGGAAAATGAACCTCACTTTCGATGAGGCCGAAACTTTGGTTGACGACATTCTCGACCGCCTTGATGAACAGGAAGAAATGGACTGCGAAATCATCATTTGCCCGCCGTTCCCTTATCTTGAGATGCTGACGGACTACGAATTTGACGAGCAGCGTTTCAATGTGGGCGCACAGAATTGCAGCGCCTACGACAAAGGTGCTTACACAGGCGAAGTTTCAGCCAAAATGCTGAAATCCATCGACGTGGATTATTGCATTGTCGGCCATAGCGAGCGCAGAAAATACTTTGGCGAGACCAATGAAATCCTTGCCGAGAAAATCAACCGTCTGATTGAGAACAACATATCCCCGATTTATTGCGTCGGAGAGGTGTTGGAAGAGCGTGAGGCAGGCCGTCATTTCGAGGTCGTCAAGGAGCAACTGGAAAAGGGCTTGTTCCACCTGGATGGCGATGCCATTTATGATACCATCATCGCCTACGAACCCGTTTGGGCCATCGGCACAGGCAAGACCGCCACACCCGAGCAGGCACAGGAGATGCATGCCTTCATCCGCTCTCTGATTAAGGAACACTATGACGAAGCCACGGCTGACGAAATCCGCATCCTTTATGGCGGCAGCTGCAATGCCAAGAACGCCACGGAGCTGTTCTCGCAACCCGATGTGGATGGAGGTCTCATTGGTGGTGCTTCCCTGAAGGCAGAAGACTTTGTCTCCATCTGCAACCAAGCCTCACATATCGGCGAAGAATGAAGACGTTTGAATATAGTTTCACCGCGCCGTCCTCCGACATCCAACACGATATGCTGACCACGATGCTGTCGGAAATCGGTTTCGACTCTTTCATGGATGAAGATAGATGTCTAAAAGCTTATTGCTCAGCGGAAAGCCGTGATGATATGGCGGTGGGTAATCTTTTGGATGAGCCATCATTCTCCGACATTCGTCTGTTGAAGGTAGAGGAGATGCCCGACAAAGATTGGAATGAGCTTTGGGAGGCTTCCTACCAGCCAGTGGTGGTCAACGAACGCTGCCGCGTGCGAGCGCCTTTCCATGAACCTGACCCGAGCTTTGAGTTCGACCTTGTCATCGAGCCGAAGATGTCGTTTGGCACAGCCAACCACGAGACGACCGCACAAATCATCCAGCTGATGCTGGAAACGGACTTCATGGGAAAGGAAGTCCTCGACATGGGTAGCGGCACGGCGGTGTTGGCGATTCTCGCCAAGAAACTAGGCGCAGCGCACACTGTCGCCATCGACAACGACGAATGGGCCTACCGCAATGCCTTCACCAATTGCGAGCTGAATGGCATCTCCGACATTGAAATTGTCCTCGGCGATGCCTCCGCGATACAAGGTTATTTCGACGTTGTGCTGGCCAATATCAACCGTAACATCCTTTTGCGCGATATGCAGCACTATGTCGCTGCCATGCGTCCCAATGCCCACATTTTCTTCAGCGGCTTCTACACTGAGGATTTGGAGAGCATCAAGGCGGAGGCAGAGCGGCTTGGTTTGCGTTATTGCCGTCACTTAAGCCGTAACAACTGGGTGGCTGCTGAATTTGTTAAATAATTGATTATTAACTAAATAAAAGAATGAAAAAAGGAATCCTTATAGCCGTTTTGTCGCTCTTTTTGGGCGTGTCGTCTGCTTTCGCACAGGCGTTTTACCCCACAGAAAAGAATGCCTTTTATGACCAATTGACGGCTTATCTGAATACTTCCACCTCGAAAGATGAACGTGATGAGGCCTCCAAGATGATGCAAGGCTTCCGTGGCGTTTGGGATAGTTATTATTCTGATGCAGAGATTAATACTGTGATGCGTCTCTGCGAGCTGTTCCATTCCAAAGCAGGAGCACGCGCCTACCCCTGCACCTTCAATTTTGTGGCTGTATTGCAAAGGATTCCCACTGCGGGCTTGAATCACAAGGACGTGAACAACTGGCTCACCTATACCGATGCCAAAGCCCAAAAGACGGTGAATGGCATGGACAAGTACCTGTCCGCATGCCAAAACATCTTTGTCGAGAAGGTGTTGTCGGCGAAAGCCAATACCAAATGGATGCTTCGCGATGCATTGCTGGGCTTTCCTTCTGCTGACAAGTTTGAGTTGACGGTGGATGGCACGCTGGTGCTGGCGTCACAGAAAGACGAGTCGGCCATCAAGCAGACGAAAGGCGTTTACTCGATGGAAAACAACAGCTGGAGAGGCCAAGGCGGTCGCGCCGACTGGTCGCGTTTCGGCATCTCCACCGACAATGTCTTCGTGACCTTCCCCGATTTCTATACGATTGACTTGAACCGTTCTGAATATGCCATCGACTCGGTGATTTTCCAAGAGCGCAACCACTTCAATCAGAGTATCTTGTGTCGTTTTGAGGACAAGGTGCTGGCCAACGCTCCAAATGAGAGGACCATGTATCCGCGCGTGAAGTCGTATCGTTCCGATTATCGTATCCCCAATATCCTAAAAAATGTTGATTTTGAGGGCGGTATAGGTATGATGGGCAACCTTGTGGAAGTCTTTGGCGGAATGGAGAACAAGGCCATGTTCCATTTCCGTCGCAATGGCACGGAAGTGGTGAAGGTGGAGTCGTCGCGTTTCACCTTGTCGGAAGAGGAGGTCCTGGTTTCCGACCGTGCGATGATGCGTCTATATATGCCCGACACTGTGGCAGGACGCATGAGCTTGGATTCGATTTACCATAACGATTTGGGCTTCAGGTTCGACAACAAGAAGCGTAGCATGATGTTTTATCGCTCGGACAAAGACCTGGGCGATGGACCTTTCCATGATTATTACCATGGCGTGGATATTTTTGTTGAGGCCATGTATTGGGATGTCGATGAGGGTGTGGTTGATTTCAGACGCATGGAGGGTGTCAACCATAGGAGTGAGGGCGATGTGGTGTCGGTCAATTATTATAGGCACGAGGATTTCAAACGCTTGCAAGGCCTCGATGGCACACACCCGATGATTCGTATTGAAAAGTTCCTGAAGGGCTTTGGCAATGTGGAACGACAAGTGCATTTCTATCTAGGTGACCTGACTTCGTATCTTGGCTATCCTACAGAGCAAGTCATTACGCTTGTGCTGCGTTTGCAGGCTGAAGGCTATATGGAGTATGATGCCCAAACGCAATGGGTGACGGCCTTGCCTCGCTTCTTTGACATGGTCGATTCCTATAGAGATAACATTGATTATGATGTGATTAAGTTCCACACGGTGACCACTAACCGTCAGCCTAACCTGCGCCTTGACTTGGGCACCAACGACTTGCTCGTTTACGGTATCACCAGCCAGATTGACGGCTATGAAGGATCCGCCATCTCGTTGAGCGACCGCA
>JAEEGL014718110.1_pt1 | contig 14013 bp, 10 predicted proteins | sample 9134231 | NCBI WGS metagenome assembly JAEEGL01 (sample SAMN16246548, study PRJNA631951) | gut metagenome | biome: gut microbiome; feature: rumen; material: fiber-attached | host: Bos | place: Iran: Karaj | collected 2018-10
GCTGATAGTACCTTCACCATATCTTTCGTGATAGACCCTCTCTCCCATCACCAGATTCTCTGGAACATTTTCACCAGAAGTTACCGGCTTAGTCTTTTTCTTAAGAAGCATTGTAGGAGTCTTAAGTCCTGTCTTAGGACTAGTCTTAGTCTCCTTCTTCTTGCGAACTGTCTCACCCTTAGGTGACAATTCTCCCACAAATATTGAAGGCTCATCATCATACCGCATGATCGTAAGTTTGTCTTTGGCTCTGGTCATACCAACGTAAAATATCCTGCGCTCTTCCTCGTAGTCGCGCTTCTCCTGGGGCGATGCAGTCTTGAAGTTCTTGATGATCTTACTAGGAAAAACTCCGTTTATAACATCCATCAAAATGACGTTATCATACTCAAGACCCTTACTGGAATGGATGGTAGAAAGAATAAGTTTGGCGCGATAGTCATCATCTTTTTCCGTAAGTATAACGCGCAGCTCCTCAAGCCTGTCGAGAAAGCCCTCAATGGTAGCTTCGTTCCTGGCAAGCATCTCCAGAATAAAGAGCTTGTTGTCATCCATGTTGTTATCACGAAGGTAATCGCCATAGCCCATATACTTATTGATGCGGTTTATAGCCTTGGCAGGATTCTCAGAAGCCATGTTCCTAAAGTGAGTTCGAAGGGATCTGACATTTCCAAGGGTTCCCTTATTAACATCAACATCTTCAACCGCATCCAGAATTCCATAGTGCTTAAAATCTGCCATCTGGCACATCTGCTCAGCATCGGGCTTACGAAGATACATCTGGAACTTGAAATATATCTTCATAAACAGCTCAGGATCCATGGGATTTAGCGCAAACTTCAGGATATTTACCACATCCACAACCACTCTGTGGGTAAAAAATGCCATGTCAGCGCTCTTTATTCTATAGGGCATATCCTCTCTATCCAGCATATCCACAAGTGGAAGAATACTCTCATTATCCCTATATAGAACCGCAGTCTGCTCTTTAATATCCTTAGCTATCTCAAAGAGATACTTGTACTGAGCCCTTCTACTTTCAAGTGTCAGATAGTTAATGTCAGCCGCCTCGCCTCTGGTAGCATTCATGTGCTTTTCATGGCGGTTAAAGTTCTTTTGAATAAACTTATCTGCAGTCTGAACAATCTTGGCATTAGACCTGTAGTTTTTGTCCATCACAAGAACCCTGGCTCCCTTGTGCTCTTTTTCAAAGTTAAGAAGCGCCTCAGGATAAGCTGCTCTAAAGCCATAGATACTCTGATCCTCATCTCCAACCATGAAAAGATTTCCCGCATCCCCGGCAAGGAGTGAGATTATCAGATGCTGAATCTTGGAGGTGTCCTGAGCCTCGTCAACGCAGATATACCTGTACAGATTTCTGTAATATTCGAGAAGTTCCCTGGAACCCTTGAGCATCCTGTAGGCGTAGATCATCTGATCGTCGTAGTCCATGAGGCTCCTAGCCTTAAGCTCCGCGTTGTACTTGTCGTACAGCTCCCACAGCTCAACGCCCTCATCCTCTCCGCGCTTGCGTATCTCTTTTTCCGTAAGCATCATATTCTTGCAGTAGGTGATGAGTGTCCTGATATTCTTGATGTCGCTCTCAGTTGGATATTCCTTGCAAACCTTGATGTACAGATCAGTGAGAATCTTACCAGATACCTTCTCATCCGTGATAAGGTCAAAAGATTTTTTACCTATAATCCTGCCATAGTGGCTGATGATCTTGGCACAAATGCCGTTGATCGTTCTAAACTCCAGAGTGTCCGATTGCTCTTTTCCAAAAAGAGCTTCGAAACGCCTTGCCATATCTCTTGTAGCAGCAACGGTGTAAGTCAGTGTCAGTATGTTCTCAGGGGCAATGCCCTTCACATATAGCATGTAGCCAAGCCTGTTCACCAGGACCGTTGTCTTACCACTTCCCGGAACCGCCAACAAAAGAACCGGACCCTCGATGGTACGCACCGCCATCAGCTGCTCGTTATTTAATTGCTTTCCGTATTTATCTATAAATTCTTTATCAGTCATTATGTATCTCTGAACATGTCGTATTATTATTATGCACTGCTATAAGGTCACTTATGCAGAACCAGCGTGATTCTCATCTCGCCATCAGCTATTTCTGAGAATATCTCGCCGCCCATTTTCTGTATGAGCTTTCTGGCAATATACAGTCCCAGTCCGCTTCCAGGCCTGCTGCCTACATTTGAGCCTCTATAGAAGCTCTCGAAGATGTGCTCTGCCTCATTTTCAGGGAGCGTACAGCCGCTGTTGGAAATGGTTATGAGCCTTGCATCCTCTTCATCAGCAAAAGACATCCTGATATAGTCGCCATCACCATATTTGATGGCATTCTCAAAAATATTCTGCATAACCTCGATAAGCCTGTCCTTATCGCTACGAAGCAGAATATCAGAAAAGCTCTCAATAGTAAACTCTGTTCCAAGAGGCTTTAATTTATCCTGATAATACTCTTTTATCGGGGTTATAACCTCGGACAGATAGAATTCTTCCTCTTTGACAGACAGATCAAGGAACTCATCACCAGAAGATGAAATGATCCTTGCTACATACTTCTCGATTTCTTCCGCATTACTCTCTATCTTTTCCCCGACCTCATGGAGCTTGTCATCATCCTTATAGAGGTTTTTCTTGATTGCCGCAGCATAGAGCTTTATAGCGGAAATTGGCGTTTTCATGTCATGGGAAAGGGATAAAAGAAATACATTCTTCTCCTTCTGAAGCTCAAGATTCTTTTTCTTTTCATCCTCGAGCCTTTCCCTTAGCATATCAAGTCCCCACAGGAACTGACCAAAGTACTTATTCTTTTCCTCAGATAGTGGAATAGTCAGATTCCCCTTGGACAGCTGCGCCGGGTAGTCTGAGATATTGTTGAAGGTCCTGATGATAGACATGTAGATATATAGCAGAAAAAGAGCTACTGCAGCAAAAACAACAGCGATTATTGCCAGAGTAGATCTAAACAGATTGTTCCTCTCCTTGGATAAATCGATGGAATACTCGATGCGATATAGATTGCCATTAATGTCGCTGATGTGATAGTTCTGAGTGGTGTCAAAAAAGCTATCCGTTCCTTCAAACCTGTACACTCCAGTGATGGTCTCATATCTGGAAATGTCAGGAATAAAGTCAGAATCTTCAGCTTCCCTTAACTCATTCTCCACTCTGTTGATCTCTATCTTGTACAGATTCAGGAAGTTACTGCTGTTATGGCGCGCATAAAAAAGCGTCCCTGCTGCAATCAGCAGCAATATCAGCATTCCTGTAATGCACATCTTAAGATACGTATGTTTCACCAATCTGCTCCACCCAATCTCCAAAAATCTATAGCAAGACACATCCTGATAAGTCTGAACATGCCCTTAAAAAACTCCCCATTACTGCGCTTTACAACGCAGCCTTTGCCAGTACCTGGCTCATATAATAATACTCTCTTATGTCTGTAGCAATCCCATGGCGAATTAAGTGGTGTGATCACCTTAAGCTCGCTCTTTCCAGGAAGGAACCACCCATTAAATGTGATTTTCTTTGAAAGTACTCCATCAAAACGTCTGTGGTCATAGTAAGCCCTGAGCTCATCAACTGATAGCTTATCCTGTGCCATGACCTTATCTGTCTTTTCAAATGGGCAGATACTCTTATATGTAGCCATCAGTTCCTTATGGATAGCTTCAGGATCACTTGCCATCAGCCACTTTCTTCCCTTCAGAAAGTCCAGTAGTCCTCGGTACACAAACTCACAGTCCCCATAGCGATAGCTTATGAGCATGCCTATATAGCGCTTTATTGCCCACTTCTTGATATTCTTTTTAAGAAAATCAGGCTCATAAAGCGCTGCAGTTATCAGCGTATTTCTCATGTTGTAATACTGCTTAACCCCAGGAAATACCGTTTCAAACCCCTGATGCCAAACTCCGATTCCATTGAGGAACACAACTCCTCTGCCAGCCCTCTGGTGTCTGAGCCCAAACTGGATATCATCATGATGAACAAAAATCGGAAGCGGCATATTTTCTCTGGTGATGGCACTCATGTTATAGCAGCAACACCACCATGCCCCGTAAACTCTGTGTTCATCAGAAGTCCCGGTCATCCAATCGCTGGTGCAGACTTCAAAATCACGCAGATCCGCCATCAGATGGTCATTATATACTTTAAACTGGCCATATCTCTCGCCGGCTGCGTGCTGAATGTATTGATAGTCCTCTCGCATCAGAGCGCCGCCCGCAGTGATATCGCGGTGTTCGCTCTTTAATAAACTAAGAAATCCATAGAGTCTTACAAATAACTCAGGGTCAAAAACTGCATCATCATCCATCATGAGAAGATGCGTAAGTCCCAGCTCTTCTTGCCTCTCCATGGCTTCTTCCATGCCACGGCTAAAGCCTCCTGTTCCACCTGTATTGGCATTAGGAATTACTCTGATAAGTGCATCCTTCTGCCCATCAGTATTATTAGCAAGCCACTTTCCCGTAGCCTCCACAAACTCCTGATTGGTCAAAAGAGATTTCGCATTATCCACAATAAAGACATGCATGTGCTCTGCTACTTCAGGCCTTTGTCCATCTATGTCAGTGCTTGTAGTCCAGCTGATCAGTGACTTCATGTTCCTAATAACATAAGGCTCTCTCTTGAAGGTACAGATATTCACTGCAAGCTCAATCTGCTGCGCACTCCTGCTATCGCCATTATCTGTACCCTGCTGCCCTGAAGCGATTCCTTCAAAATGTCCCTCTACAGACCACTTTCTATCCGCAAGGCCTATAGCATTGTCACCCTCAATAGGCTTCGCAGCAAACCAAAGCACGCCTGTCTCATACTCACTGTAAGGGAGTATGATCGACATCCTGTCGCTGGCCTCAATCTCCTTAATAACCTCCCTGTCGTGCATGATACGAATCTGCTTAACTCCGCAGGTTTTCAGCTCCAGACTTAGCTCGTCTATATCGCAATACTTATGGTGCTTTTCCAAGTAAAAGAGATTGAAATATCCGTCAAACAAAACAAAGCCCTCATCCCTGTGCAGATAAAGAGCTTCTTCGTTACATATATTGTTGGTCGGATAAAGAATTGTCTGTAATTTCAAATGTTTTTCCTCTGTATATAAATATACATGTTAATCATGCTTTCTGCTATATTCCAGATCAAACATTAGCTTAAGTGCCCAAACAGCCTTAAGTCTGCATGCCAGTGTGACGGCAATAAGCTTAGGCTCAAGGTTATGAAGACGAATTGCTTTAAAGGCAGTCTTGTACGGAGCAGAGTCGATGCACTGTCTTACTTCTGCCTGAATGTCTTTTTCTGAATTGGGATTCTTGGGATTAAAGAAATACAATCTCAAAGCAATAGCAAAGCTCTTGATAATGCGGGCATAGAGAGCCTGATAATAATAAGCCTGCTCCCTTATTTCTTTTGCAAGGAAATCAAAGACCTTTTTATCCTGATTAATTCTATCAGGGCGGTAACTGTTGGTTATGGAAGTTTCTGCAATTTTGTAATGATAAAGAAAGGTCGGGAAATAGATGATCTTCTCTGCTGCGCCAAAGGCCTTGAAATTAAAACACATATCATCGAGAACACGAAGCTCCTCCGGGAAGGTCAGGCTCTTGGAAACAAGGAAATCCCTTCGATAGAGCTTATCCCAAGGGGCTGCAAGAGGAACGTTTCGATTAAAGGTCATGTCTGAAACTCTGGCAGACATGTATGGATATAGAATCTGACATTGCATAGAGCGGATATATTCCACATCATCAGTATAGAAGCCGTATTCAACGTGGGGCTTCATTTCTCTTTTGGGCGCAGTCTCTCTGTAGGCATCAAAAAGAACTATATCAGCGCCGCTCTTACTGGCCTGAAGATAAGATGCCTCAATGTACTTATCTTCCAGAAGATCATCGGGATCAACAAAGGCAACGTATTCTCCAGTAGCCTTCTTAAGGCCTGCGTTTCTGGCTGCTGCCGGGCCTGCATTCCACTGGTGGATGACCTGAAGAAAATCGTATTTGCTGGCATAGGCATCAAGTATCTTACCGCTGTCATCTGGTGATCCATCGTCCACCAGGATGACTTCATAGTCCTCTTTGGGCATAGTCTGAGTAAGGATGCTCTCCATGAAAGCATCCAGATACTGGGCTGAATTGTATACGGGGACTATTAACGATACCTTCTTATGCATTTACCCAATCAACACTCGCTTTCCTTTTATAGAAATGGCAGTTGTGATCGCATCTGCCAAAGCTCTTGAATTACCGCGTTCTACAAATATATGGTTACTATCTTCTGTAAAGATCTCGCGGTTGGCTCTTGTATCTCCCAGGATCATGGGCTTACCCATAGCCTCATAGATGTAGGCTTTTCCTGGAATCGTCCTGTCGGCTTTACCAATATTTGGATTGAAATGCCCTGCTATGCAAAGAGTAGCCTCTGAAATCTCTCTGGCAAGTTCTTCCTGTGATAGCCACTTGGCAATTCTGATATCTGGATTGCTACCAGCTTCATTTAAGACACTATTAGGGATTTTACGGGTACTACCCACGTAGGTACACTGTATCTGTTTCTTACCAGCCACCTGATTAAAAGCCTCTATTACAATGTCCGTACCCTGAAGGGGAAGCCCTGTTCCGAAGTACAGAACCTTGTAAATCGCATTACTATCTGAATCAGCTGAATCCATCAGTTTGTCATTCTCACTACCGCCTGCGATGCCGCCATAAATATCCTTATCCGCCTCAAGATATAATGTCTCAAACTTACTTCTATCAGCGCCATAGAGCCCTGACAGGTAATCGGCATTAGCCTTGGTATCAGTTACCACAAAGTCTGCTGCCTCGATAGCTCTTTTATCAAGCCTCTTCATCCAATCAGAAATCCATCCGCCGTCTCTGAATATATGCCTGTCTGAGATCACTGTGTCGTACATGGATAGGAACATTTCTGACACCAGAATGGGGCTTGTCTCAGCTCTTTTACCAGCAGCAAACTCTACGATCTTACTGGAGCTTTTATTGGCTTCAGCAATTCTTTTTTTCACAGCATCTATTATCAGCTGTGGAAGGAAGCCCAGAATGACCACATCTGCTTCCAGAAGGTCCAGCTTTTTAATCCTTCGTCTTAAGTCCAATGCTCTGGTAATAGGATTGCCCTTTTCAGAGCTATAAACACGCCAAGAAGAGGCCTCCTTTTCCAGAAGCCTCTTTATCTGTGTGGTTCGTATGTAGTCTTTGTCCTTAACGGTAATAAATACGACATTCTTCCCTCTTAGTAGGTTCAAGAAGCCTGACGCCGTCATAGTATTGTTTTCTTGCATGATATTGAACGTCCTGTAGAATCTTTCTATTGGCGCAGATTGTATCACCGAGAATTCCGATCATCATGCATACAAAGCCGATGATCAGCATAGTACATGCAAAGATAAGTGATTGAATATGTCCTGCTCCGCCCGCTGTGAAAAAGAAATAGAGGAATCTGATCCAAATCGCAATGGCGGGTATAGTCGGGAATATTGAAATAAACAGGAAGGCTTTGAGAGGCTTGTATACCAGATATGCCCTCAGTATTGTGAGCATTGAGGTTCGCACATAGCCCATCATCGACTTGGCAAGACGGCTTGGGCGAAGAGCACAGTTGGTCTCTACCGGAACGCTTACAATCGGTATCTTCTCTCTTCCTGCCTGAACAATGGTCTCAAGAGTATAGGTGTAGTCGTTTACTACGTTTATTCTCATGGCCGCTTCTCTTGAAAAAGCTCTAAAACCACTTGGTGCATCGGGAATATCAGTGTGTGATGCCTGACGAACAGCCCAGCTGCCGAGCCTCTGGAGCTTTTTCTTAAGCCATGAGAAATCCTCGGTATCGTCGATAGGTCTTTCACCGATGACGATATCAGCCTTCTGATCCAGAATTGGCTGAACGAGCTTCACTATATCTTTTCCACAATACTGGTTATCAGCATCTGTGTTGACAATGATGTCCGCACCGTTTTCAAGGGCAACATCAAGACCAGCCATGAAGCCCTTGGCAAGGCCCTTGTTCTGGGTAAAGTTAACAATGTAGTTAACTCCCCACTCCTTTGCAACACGTGTGGTTTCATCGCTACTTCCATCATTTATGACAAGATATTCTATTTTCTCAACCCCATCAATCTCTTTTGGAAGGTCATCCAAGGTCTGCCTCAGAGTATCTTCCTCATTAAAGCAGGGAATCTGGATAATAAGCTTCATGTCTTTTCCTTATCAGCTTCAGCTTTTGAATTCTTAACACCAGTTACCACAGAAACCACGAGAATTGCAACAACAAGTATGGCGATCACGATTTTCCAGATAAGTGCATTTCGCTGGCTTCTTCTCTGACGCCAGAAGGCTTCTATCTCAGCAACGTCATTTTTCTCTGCTGCCTTGAGCTCTTCGTCCACATCTTTTGCCAGCTCTTCTGCCTGTTTCTGAGACTCCTGAACATTTTCACTAGTTATGCTGGAAACAGGGATATAGAGATTTTCTCCCTTGTAGAATATCTGATACCATCCATTCGCCTCTTCCACCACGTAAACAGTATCTCCCTTGCTAAAAGACTCTGCTACATCTGTGGACTCATCTGCTGAGGTATAGGCCTTGGCATCTTCTGAAAGAGTAATTACCTGACCGGAGACGCTCTGGGCATCCATAGTAAATGAAACCTCTGATGTTGGTTCTGCTGCCAAAACGGGCATGACAGTAATGATCATGCATGTGATACAAACCGCAGCTTTAAGCAATACTTTTCTCATATTGTTCCCTCTTTACTGGTTGTAATTAAGTCTTAAATGTCCTAAAATCCAGTTTTCTTCATAAAATTCATAGACCTGATCTGCGTAGTCCTGACACTCACTTGTTATGAGTATTGTGTCATCATCCAGGTACTGATTAATATCTATGTCTGTGTACTCAGCATCTATAACCGAAATCTCCGTAGCCCTGCTGCCGAACTGAACCAGCTGTATATACGGAACGCCGCCCTCGTAGATATGAACTACTTTCTTGTCAGGATACTGGGCAAGTACGTCATTTAGCACGTCTCCCACCATAATATCCTCGTAGATATAGCTCTGATTGAGGAAAATAAACTGTGTACATGCCTTAACCCCAAGTAGCACCTGAATTACCAGCACAAGTGCTACGAACATTTTCTGTTTTAAAGACCTGCAGAGGATTATCACTATATCTACAAGCAGTGTCAGTCCTGAAGAAAACAGAACCTGTTTGACAAAATACGAAACAGGGTCAGGTAACGGCTTTTCAAGGAAAAAGCTCATACCGATCATAGTAAAGCAATGAGCATTTCTCATCAGTACGTCGTTGCCAGTGATTACTCTGTAAGCCACAAAGATCAGTGGCAGGTATATTATGAAGGTCACTACCATGCCTAAGTATGTCTTTTCCCCATGAAGCATCTCCTCGATTCCTGTTACGATGAGTATTGGAAGGAAGAAATCTATGTATCTTCCATGGAGGAAGTTATCAAGCCTGTCTGCAGTTGGTGCTGAAGCGCCGTTTAGGTAGATCAGCGCCACCAGGAACTGGAATATTACTATGAAAAAAATGTATATACAAAGGAAATCTGTGTAGGAGGTCTGCCTTGTCTTAAGCCTTTTCATTGATCTAAAGGCTTTTCTGGCACATCCTGTGATTCCAAAATATGCGATTCCAAAGGTGGAAAGTCCCATGTAGAGCACTTTTCCACAAAAATCCTTGAGCAAATACTCAAGCCCTTTAAGGCTGATTATATTTTTTACTCTGCCTATAATGCTTGAATAGTCATTCCAGGATAATACTTCATCTGAGGTTCTGTGATACAGAACCTGAATTATTTTATCCTTTAGGATAAATGTTCCAGCAAAAAGAGCTATCGCAAGAAGAAGTAATATCCATACCTTTCGATTTTTCTTTTCCTGAGTTTTTCTCTGAGCAATCGCCCACAAAATAATGGTTAAAAGACCTGCTGCTATGGTGCCGACACATCTCATGTGCACCATATAGAGGTAAATTAGGAGTACTGCAAAAAGTATTCCGTTTAAAACTCCAGGCTTCTTAAGGAACCTGAGCATAAGGTAAATTGATAAAATGAGTCCGAAATAAAGAAGTGCCTCAGCCATTGTGGTCTGAACATAGAACATCCAGGCAGGATAAAGCACAGCTATCACACAAATGATAGCAGTTGAATGTCTGTCATCGTCTGGATACAGCTCTTTTGCCACCAGAAAAAGAAGTACCATTGACAGGCATTGCAGCAAAAGATTGAGTATAATCGCAGCTCTATATGTAATAATTGCGTTATGGAATAATAGAAGAATCGGAACCAGCAGAGCACTGTATCCATAAGAATAATAAGATCCAAGCCCCGTGATCTCAGACCAGTCATAGCCCAGAATAGCCGCCGCTGGCGACCAGTATCCGAACTCGTCCGGAAAAGCAGAAAACCCAAAAATACCTAAAATTCCATACATACATATAGCAATTGCTATACCCATCCCCAAGATCAAATATACGTTTTTCTTATAAAGTAAGAAGCAGTCTTTGTGGGACTGCTCCTTACTACTATCTAAATTATTTTTTGTCATTAATAAGCGATTACTGCATAAGCAGCGAGTCCACCAGTAATAGGGAATGTAACAGTGTTAGGATTGTCATCTGTATCCTGAAGAATCTCTGTTGCTCCACCTGGAAGAACCTTAACTACTGCAAGAGTTCTGCCGCCAGCGTTCTTAACAGCGATAGTTGTAGGAACTGAAACGCCTGCTGGAAGATCTGCAAACTTGCCGCCTGCCATCTTACCAAGATCGATGTTAACAGCGTCGAGAACTGTAGCGCCTACAGAAGCTGCTGCTGCATTGAATGATGCATAAGCTGCTGGGCTCTTCTTAGCTGTGATCTCATAAGCCTTAACGTAAGGTGTCTCGCTCTTGCCAAGGCCTGCTGTTGTCTTAATTGTAGCTGCTGACTGTCTAAGAACAACACCTGAGATAGCTGCTGCCTTAGGAAGCATAATTGATCCGGCAACGTCTGACTTAAGTGTTACACCACCAACATAAACAGGTGTTGTAGCAGAGATAACTGCCTCCTCTACTTCGCTAGGAGTAGCCTCCTGAGCAACTGTAGCTGTAGCCTTCTTCTCTTCCTTAGCTGGCTCTGAAGAATCTGTTGTAGGTGCTGCGCTTACAGTAATAACTGAAGCTACCATAAGTGTTGCTGCAAGCATTGTTGCAAGTACTTTCTTAATGTTCATTCTTATCGTCTCCCTTCATAATGTAATGTTGGTAATTTCCTACGGGATGTTATCGTTATTTTGAATTATTAATCCCGCGACTAGAATTAATTATATAATATACAAAATTACAATCAATACTTGAACGCTATTTTATATTTCTTTTAGAATTATGCGCCGTTTAATTTATAAATTGGATACGGTAAATTAACGTGTTTGCCTACTCATATCTATAGCCTTTTCCCCATACAGTCACGATTTTACTGGGGTTTTTGGGGTTCTTCTCAAGCTTCTCCCTGAGCCATCTGATGTGGACTGTCAGTGTCTGCGCCTCTGACTCTGAATCCGAGCCCCATACAGTGCTGAAAATGTAGTTTTTAAGCAGTGTCTGGCCCTTATTCTCCATAAGAAGTTTCAGAAGTTCAAACTCCTTGGTTGTGGCTTCTACAACCTTTCCATCCTTGAGAATCTGTTCGTGAGCGATATCCAGGGTGATGTTATCATCTGACAGCTCATCAACCGCAAGGCGCCTCTTAAATATGCCCTTTATCTTGGCTATGAGGATGTCTATGTCATAAGGCTTTTCTATATAGTCATCTGCCCCTGATATAAGCGCCTGAAGCTTATCATCCTTACCCAGCTTGGCACTGACCATGATTACGGGTGTATTGGACTTTTCCCTTACCTTATCAAGGATTCTCATACCGCTTGCGCCTGGGAGCATGATATCAAGCACAAGAAGCCTTGCACCGTACTTTTCATACAGTGCAAGGGCCTTGTCACCATCTCCCGCGCTTGAGACGGTATAACCTTCATTCCTGAGGAAATCCACCAGAACTTCTCTAAGCTCTGCGTTATCTTCTACAACTAAGATGTCTGTCATTTTTTGTCACCTTGTCTACTACGTTTAATATCCATTATATCTGGCATGTCAGCTTTCATATGTTGCTATATCTGATTACCAGCCCATCTCCATAAGCCAGTTATTAAGCTTTCTTTCTCTGTCTCTGAGTTCGTCCGCATCCTCGTATCTACCCAGCTTGTACTCGCCCTTGATATTACCGTCCACGATGAACAGGACTCTTGAACACTTGGCAGCAACCTTGACATCATGTGTGACCAGCATTACAGTTGTGCCTTCCCCGTTTAACTTAACCATCTCGCACATAACTTCATCAGAAGCTGTGCGGTTAAGAGCACCTGTTGGCTCATCCGCAAATATCACCTTAGGGCTGTTGATCATGCTCCTGCAAATGCAGGCTCTCTGGAGCTGGCCACCTGAAACCTCGTTAATATCGTTATCAGCTGTCTCCTCGATACCGAGCTTTTTCATAAGAGCTCTGCCTCTTTTCTCAGTGTCGCTCTTACTCTCGTGACGTCTTCCAGACTTAACTGCCGGCAATAATATATTATCGAGAATTGAGAGGTTCTTCATCATGTACATCTGCTGGAAGATAAAGCCCATGTCGTCTAGCCTTACATCTGCCATCTCATTGTCGCTCAGGTCAGACAGCTCTTTTCCGCAAAAAGATACGCTTCCAGCGGTCATTCTATCCATGCCTGACACAGTGTATAAAAGGGTTGACTTACCTGATCCAGAAGGTCCCATGATTGCTACCATCTCGCCCTCATCTATTGAAAAGTTTACATTCTTAAGTACATTGTTCTGCTTCTTATTTACCACGTAGGTCTTGCAAAGATCCTTAACCTCGATTACCTTACTCATGATATTCTCCTTATTTTCTGATTTTTCTATACAACTTCAATTCTATCATTCACTCGATATTGCCCATGGCATCAGCCTTAATTGTCTTGGCATAAAGAGATGTCACAAAGGCCGCGCCTACTACAACTGCAGTGAGTATAAGCGGATACAAAAGAAATACTTCCGCCGGCACAATCTTGTATGTAACTCCAGTCAGAGCGCCCATTACTGCAAAAATTCTGTCACACACAAGCCTTGTAAATGGAATTGTTGTTATGGCCGCAATGGCTGTTGCCATTATCATCAGAATAGCAAACCTTAATGTGTGCTGAGCACTTATGGACCTGCTCTTAAAGCCGATTGCTTTCATAAGAGCAATCTCACCTGTCTCTTTGCTGATAAAGGATCTCTCCATTAGAACTGTCACAAGGGCTGCAATAATAATTGATATTATCAGCACCAGATTTTTGGCGTAGTTAAGTGTAGATGCTGAGTTGGTGGATATATCAACATAGCCGGCTTTATCATAGATCTTATCGGTCTTGAATATCTTTTTACACTTCTCGATTCTCTCCGCTATGATCTCCTCCGACGGATTGTCATCAAAATCAATCTGGAAAGCGTGGGCTGAGGAAGCATCATTATCCTTAAGGGGAACATCCTGATGGAGTCTTCCTATTTTTCCCATCTGGTTAAAAGAGGAAAATGTGGCAGTTATCAGATACTCATTTTTCTCGCCATTTATCTCGAGAGTCACCTTATCTCCAATAGAAGCCCCAAGGTCATCCAGAAGGAGCTGTGTAAGCGCGATCTCGTTCTCGTAGATTGGCGCAGTGCCCTCGCTGTATACATAGTCTGTGGTCTTGGTGTCCTTGCACTGCTGCATCATCACCTGAATCTTCTGGTCTCCAAACTCCACTGGAATGGTGTACATCAGCTCAACATGCACCTTTCCTGGCATACCATTTTCTCGAAGCTGCTCCTCAATATCATCAAGAATCCTGTTAAGGATATCCTCATCCTCGCTTCCCATGGTATCCATGATCTTCTCC
>JAEEGL016232314.1_pt1 | contig 14013 bp, 14 predicted proteins | sample 9134231 | NCBI WGS metagenome assembly JAEEGL01 (sample SAMN16246548, study PRJNA631951) | gut metagenome | biome: gut microbiome; feature: rumen; material: fiber-attached | host: Bos | place: Iran: Karaj | collected 2018-10
AGCGTTCATCCTGAGCCAGGATCAAACTCTCTAAAAAATTCTATCAATACATCCTTTCGGATGAATCAATCATTCTTCAGAATAGCATTCTCTGCTCTTCTTATCCTTAATCTACTCAATTAAAGGTTTTGTACTTTTCGTACTCTCTTAAAACTCTTCCCATACTTTCGTATGAGCTGAATCTCAGGGTTCTCTTGTTCTAGTCGTTGTTTAATTTTCAAGGTCCAGTTTTGCCGCTGCCTTTTCGGGTGGCGGGAAGCTTATTATAGCACCGCAAAAAGCCGTTTGTCAATAGTAATTTCGCGAGAAATCAGCGTATTTTCACGTCTTTTTTGACCACCGTCTTTACGCGACAGCCTTGATATAATATCACAGTGAAAAGCAGTTGTCAATAAAAATTTTTGCATTTTTCAAAAAAATTTTTTAAGCGGGTTTTTACACCAAATATATAGTGGTTTGTCGGCCATGATACCACAATTATAAATAGTATATATATGTATATACCTATAAAAGTTGAGCAAAATATTCGGGAAATAAAAAAATTTTTCGGAGTTGAAAATTTTTATGAAAAAGCCGATAAATCTCAAACCGTTAATCAAAATGACGGTTTTACTGCTTGTCTTCGCCTTTGCGATAACCTCGGTTATCACTCTGTATCAGAACACGAAACGGTACGACAGCGTCAGCGCCCTCTCCCGCTTCGGTTCACGCGGTGAGGAGGTCAGGAAGATTCAGCAGAAGCTTAAGAACTGGGGTTACTACAGTGGAGCCGTTGACGGCATCTACGGAACGCAGACCCAGAAGGCCGTGCGATGGTTCCAGCAAAAGAACGGACTGACCGTTGACGGTATAGCAGGGCCGAAAACACTGGCGGCTATGGGAATCAGTTCATCTTCGTCGGGCGCATATTCGAGCAACGATATCTACCTGCTCGCAAAGGTCATAGCGGCAGAGGCACGCGGCGAGCCCTACACCGGTCAGGTCGCGGTCGGCGCAGTAGTGCTCAACCGTGTTGAACACTCGTCATTTCCCGATACGATATCGGGCGTGATTTACCAGTCGGGAGCGTTTTCATGCGTAACGGATTCGAACTGGAACGTAGCGCCGACAGACACTGCGAAGAAGGCGGCGCAGGACGCTATCAACGGCTGGGACCCGTCGGGCGGCGCGATATATTATTACAATCCCGCCAAGACGAGCAATAAGTTTATGCTATCCCGCCCCGTGATAGTCGTAATCGGCAATCACAGGTTTTGCAGATAAGGACGGTTTTTCAGCCGTCCTTTTAATATATATATCGTTGACACGCCTTTGTTTTTTTGATAAAATTTCATTATCAAAACCGAGGTGAGGATATGAAAAAAATAAAGGAATTTTTCCAGAAGCCGTGGGCAGGTTATACAATAGCAACATGTTCGGCGGTAGTGCTGTATCTGCTGCTGACGCATCTGCCGACCATATTTTCTTCAATCAGTTGGTTTTTAAGCCTTATTTCGCCCGTAATAATCGGCGCTATTGTAGCGTATATTCTCAACCCGCTTTCCAATTTCTTTGAAAACAAGCCTCTCAAAAAAATCAAGAAGCAGTCACTTAAGCACACTGTTGCGGTGCTTCTTGTAGTAATCATAATTCTCATTCTGCTCTCGTTGCTGCTTGCAGCTCTAATTCCCTCTCTGATTTCGAGCATAAAGGGCATTATTGCCAACCGCAACGAATATATTTCAAAGATCAGCCACTTTGTCTCGAGATTCAATAACAGCGTTATAAATCTCGACGTTGTCAATATAACCGAAAAGATCAACAGTGCTATTGATTCGTTACTGAACACGGCGTATAAGAATCTGAGCGTAATACTCACGACAGTTAAGGATGTCGGCTCAAGCGTTGTCAACGTAGCACTCGGAATAGTATTCGGTGTGTGCTTCCTTCTCGGCAAGGACACAATACTCAAAGGAGTTCAGAACTTACGCCGAACCTATATGACCGAAGAAAGATATGAAAAGAACAATACGTTCTGGAGTAGTTGCCACGAAATATTTACTCAGTATTTTACCTGCACTATACTCGACGCGTTTATAATAGGAGTATCAAACGCAATACTTATGGCTATCTTCGGACTGCCTAACGTTGCTCTCGTTTCGGTAATCGTCGGCGTAACAAATATAATTCCGACCTTCGGTCCGGTAATCGGCGCAGTGCTCGGCGCATTCCTGCTGGTGCTCGACAAACCTTCTTATGCACTGACATTCCTTATTTTCACGGTTATTCTTCAGTCGCTTGACGGAATGGTCATAAAGCCGAAGCTATTTTCGAATTCGCTCGGGCTTCCCGCAATATGGACGATTGTCGCAATCACCCTCGGCGGCAAACTCGCCGGTGTTCCCGGTATAATACTCTCAATACCCGTTGCGGCAATTCTCGCAATACTCTATAAGCAGACGATTACGCCGATAATGGAAAAGAGAAAGGCAAAAATAAACAGCGCCCCCGAAAAGAGCGCTGAAGAAGACAAAGAAGAAGCTCAACCCAAATAAAGCATTACAATATAATATGTATCACCCGATTTTACAATGGCAATTCCCGCCTTTGTGAATTCGGGTTTTATTATGTTTGCCCTGTGGTCGGGCGAAGCCATCCACGCCGACACAATCTTTTCGGCATTGTTTTCACCCGTCGCAAGATTTTCACCCGCGAAGGAATACTCGCCCGTTAATACGGTGAAGCAGCCGCTGCCGTCGGGTCTGACGTGGCTGAAGTTGCCCTCGGTGCTGATTTCGTTTGCCCTTATAAGAGCGCTCTGACAAAGCGCTTCGTCAAGGGTAAGCGAGCCAAGTCCGAGCTTTTCGCGCTCTTCGTTGCAGAGCGAAAGAATATCGCCGACAATTTTGTCATTGTTGTCCTTTGCAGAGCATGAGCATAACAGACAAAGGCAGAGACACAGTAAAACACAGATAAATCTTTTCATATATTCACCTTAAAAACAAAGCAGGGAATAATCCCTGCTTTCATCCGTTAATTAGCCGCGGCGACCTCACGGTCGTGCGCGATAGCCTTCTGACGGGCTTCCTCAAGCATCATAGACTTAACCTTCATAAGCCTTGTCGTTGAGCTTCTCTCATTCTCGTCAAGCTTCATTGTAATATACTTGATTGTTTCCTCATATCTCGGAATCATAACATGCTCGAGCGCATTGACACGGCGGCGCGTTTTTTCAATTTCCGCCGACATAAGCTGACAGGATTTCTCAACCTCGGCAAGTCTTAACATAAGCGGCATAATATCCGACAGCGACTTGACCGCAGCGTCGAGGTCCATTGACGTGAACGCAAAGCCGTAGGAATAGATATCGTTCTCGTCCGCCGTCTTGAACTTGGTTTCGAAGACGGGCAGTACAACGCTCATCACGTTTTTCTCCTCAATTTCGAGGCTCATTTCCTGAGTCGGAAGCATCAGCGCAACGTTGAGCGCGCTGTCGCTCATAACCGAGCGGGCAATCGCCATACTGCGGTTCGCCTCGGCTATACCTTCCTCAACCTGACGGCGAAGTGCTTTATTCTCGCGCACAAGATCCAAAAAACGGCGCATAAGCTCATCCCGCTTGTCCTTGAGGAGCTTGTGTCCCCGACGCGCGGTTGTGAGTTTTCTTTTTAAGTTCGTAAGCTCCATTCTGGTGGGGTTTACGTTCATTACTGCCATATAATCAATCCTCTTTTAAGGAAGAATACGGCGGGATGTGGGCATCCCGCCCTACGAATTCAAAATTAATAATACTTATCAAGCAACTCGTCGCTGACACGCTTAAGCTCGCTTCTCGGGAAGATGCGAAGCAGCTTCCAGCCGATATCGAGAGTTTCCTCGATAGTTCTGTCGGTTTCGAAGCTCTGATTGATATACTCGTTCTCGAATTCCTCGGCAAACTTTGCATAGAGCTTGTCCATATCGGTAAGCGCCGCTTCGCCGAGAACGACCATAAGTTCCTTGGCGTCCTTGCCTCGCGCATAAGCCGAGAAGAGCTGGTTCATTGTATTCGAATGGTCTTCTCTCGTCTTGCCTTCGCCTATACCCTTGTCCTTAAGACGGGACAGCGACGGAAGAACGTCGATAGGCGGCATAATGCCTCTGCGGTACAAATCACGGGAAAGAATAATCTGTCCCTCGGTAATGTAACCCGTAAGGTCGGGGATGGGATGCGTCTTGTCATCCTCGGGCATCGAAAGAATCGGAATCATCGTGATAGAGCCTTCCTTGCCCTTCTGACGGCCTGCTCTCTCGTAAATCGAAGCGAGGTCGGTGTACATATAGCCGGGATAACCTCTTCTGCCGGGGACCTCCTTACGCGCGGCTGAAACCTCACGCAGAGCGTCGGCGTAGTTGGTGATGTCGGTCATGATAACGAGGACGTGCATACCCTTGTCAAACGCAAGATATTCTGCAGCCGTAAGCGCCATCTTGGGCGTTGCAATTCTCTCGATAGCGGGGTCGTTCGCAAGGTTTGAGAACATAACCGTTCTGTCGAGCGCGCCCGTCTCACGGAAGGACTCGATAAAGAAGTTCGACTCCTCAAAGGTGATACCCATAGCCGCAAAAACAACGGCGAATTTTTCATCCTTGCCGCGTACCTTTGCCTGACGTGCAATCTGAGCCGCAAGCTGAGCGTGCGGAAGTCCCGAAGCCGAGAAAATAGGCAGCTTCTGACCTCTTACAAGTGTGTTAAGTCCGTCAATAGCGGAAACGCCCGTCTGTATGAATTCCTGCGGATAAGCTCTCGCGGCAGGATTCATCGGAAGTCCGTTGACGTTCATACGCTTTTCGGGAATGATTTCGGGACCGCCGTCGATAGCTCTGCCCAGACCGTCGAAAACACGGCCGAGCATATCCTCGGAAACGCCCAATTCCATCATTCTTCCGAGGAAGCGGACTTTACTGTTTGAAAGGTTGATACCCGTTGACGGCTCAAAGAGCTGAACGAGAGCGTCCGAGCCGTTGATTTCAAGTACCTTGCAGCGTCTTGTTTCGCCGCTGGTAAGCTCGATTTCGCCGAGCTCGTCGTACTTGACGTTTTCAACCTCACGCACGAGCATAAGAGGACCTGCTACCTCTTCAACGGTTCTGTATTCCTTTGGCATCAGTATTCCTCCTTTGTATTGATAACGTCGGCTATCTCCTTGGACAGCTGAGTCTGAATCTTTTCGTACTCTTGGTCAATCATATCCTCGTGAACGTACTTGAATCTGCCTATCGCCTCACGTACGGGAATCTTGACAAGCAGCTCAATATCGGCATTCTGATTGAGAGCGTCAAGACAGCCGTCATAATACGAAAGCACAAGGCTCATCATATAGTACTGCTTTTTAAGCGAAGAATAAGTGTCAATCTCATGGAAGGCAAGCTGGTGAAGGAAGTCCTCACGTATGCTTCGCGCCGCTTCCATTTTAAGTCTGTCGGTTGCAGAAAGAGCATCCATACCGACAAGCTTGACTATTTCGTCAAGAGCCGCTTCGTCTGAAAGAAGTCCCATCATACGCGTACGCAGCTTTGTCCAGTCGGCGTTGACGTTCTCATTGAACCAGTAGCCGAGGTTGTCTGCATAAAGCGAATAAGACGTCAGCCAGTTGATAGCGGGGAAGTGTCTCTTATAGGCAAGGGCGGAATCAAGTCCCCAGAAAACCTTGACTATACGAAGTGTTGCCTGAGAAACGGGTTCGGAAATATCGCCGCCGGGAGGAGAAACCGCACCGATAACGGACAGCGCACCCTCCTCGCCCTTTGAGCCGAGGACCTCAACGCGGCCCGCACGCTCATAGAACTGCGCAAGACGCGAACCGAGGTAAGCGGGATAGCCCTCTTCACCGGGCATTTCCTCAAGCCGTCCCGACATTTCACGCAGAGCCTCAGCCCAGCGCGAGGTTGAGTCAGCCATAAGAGCGACCGAGTAACCCATATCTCTGAAATATTCCGCTATTGTGATTCCCGTATAAATCGAAGCCTCACGCGCCGCAACGGGCATATCGGAGGTATTCGCGATAAGTACCGTTCTCTCCATAAGCGATTTACCCGTACGCGGGTCAACCAGCTCGGGGAATTCATTAAGAACGTCGGTCATCTCGTTGCCGCGCTCGCCGCAGCCGATATAAACGACAATATCCGCTTCAGCCCATTTTGCGAGCTGATGCTGAGTGACGGTCTTGCCCGAACCGAACGGACCGGGAATAGCCGCAACGCCGCCCTTGGCAATCGGGAACAGTGCATCGACAACACGCTGACCTGTAATTAAAGGCATATCGGGAGGAAGCTTTTTCTTGTACGGTCTGCCTCTTCTTACGGGCCATTTCTGCATAAGCGTAACGTTTACACTTGTGCCGTTTTCGGTGTCGATGACAGCTACCTTTTCCTCGACGGTAAAGTCGCCTTCCTTTATTGATTTAACCGTACCGCTGACGCCGAAGGGCACCATAATCTTGTGCCTTACGATATCGGTTTCCTGAACGAAGCCGAGCTCGTCGCCCGCCTCAACAGCGTCGCCCGCCGCCACGGTAGGATTGAAATGCCATTTTATATCACGGTCAAGGGAAGGAACCTCGATACCTCTGGCGAGGTTATTACCGCTTAATTCCATTATCTTTTCAAGCGGACGCTGGATTCCGTCGAATATTCCCTTGATAAGTCCCGGTCCAAGCTCAACGCTCAGCGGCTCGTTGGTTGACTCGACGGGTTCGCCCGTGCCGAGTCCCGCAGTGTCCTCATAGACCTGTATCGAAGCCTTGTCGCCGTGCATTTCGATAATCTCGCCGATAAGTCGTTTGTCGGAAACGCGCACAACGTCGAACATATTAGCGTCTCTCATCTTTTCGGCGACTACCAGAGGGCCGGAGACTTTAAGTATCGTACCTTTGCTCATATGTGTTTTACCACCCTTCAAGGTTTGGTTTTTCAAGTAAAATCGTTTTAGATGCTTTTTGTCTATTTTACAATATCGGAGCCGACAGCCCTTTCGACAAAGGCGCTGACCTGCTTCATGCCTATACCCGTATTGCCGTTTACGCCCGGTATCGGGATAATGGCAGGCAGGGGCTCGTCCTTATAGCGCTCCAGCTCAGCCTGAAGTTGAGAAGCAAGCGCTTCGGTTATAAATATAACCGCGTAACCGCTTTCCGATATTCTGCGCAGGGTTTTAACCGCCTGCTGTGAATCGTCAACGGGGAAAATTCCGACTCCCAGAGAAGCGAAGCCGTAAATCGAGTCTCTGTCGCCTATTGCGGCAATCTTATACATACAATTCACGCATCCTTTCCCTTACGGTATCGGCGGAAGCACCGCTTATCTTGGCCGAGAGTATAATCCTCAGCGACTTGATTTCGGTCTCCCTTGCTATATAGTAAGCCGCGAGCGGGCCTATGCCCATAGCTGAATACTTAGCCTTTTTAACTATCGCGAGCAGTTTGTCGTCACAGTATTTTTCAAACGCCGAAGCTCCGCTTTCAAGCGCAGCGCGGTAATCGGCAAGCTTGCTCTCGTCAAGAAGCTCAAGTACAGCCTGCTCGCCCTCAACAGCCGCCTGAGAAAGTGCAGCAATATCTATATACGGAGTTTCGACGAGGGCCGCTTCAATAAAGCCTTCGCCCTTATCGGTACGCGCACTGCGCACAGCCGTCTTGATATCGGCGGCCAGAGCAAACGTGTCGGCATATTCCGTGAGCAGTTCGTCCCCGAAAAGCTTTGCAAAATACTGCATTGCCTTAATCGTTGCAGAGTCTGTGATAACGTCGCAGAGCTGACCGTTACCCGTTTTGGTTACGGTGTCAAAGCCCTTCTTTGCCGCTTCGCTTATAAACTCGGGAAGCTCGTCAAACTTACGCTGACTTACGCAGTCGAGCAGAAAATCATGCTCAATGACGCAGGGCTTGACAAGGTATTCCTTGGCGTCAACGTCGGCAATCTCGGCCTTTAAGCAAGCCTTGAGATTCTGAAAATCGTTTTTGACTACAAATGTATTAAGGCCCTCCGCCTCGGGAGCATTGGTTTTAAGCAGCTCCCATGTCTTTTCAAGCTGAGCGTCAAGCATAGCTGAATAATCGGTGCCGTCGGGCTCATCGTAGCCCTTATCGGTGAGCATCGCAACCGCTTTTTTATAGTCGGGCGCGGTGATAAGCTGCTCCAAGTCCTGACCGGAGAGAAGCGCAAGTTCATTCGCGCGTACAACCGCCACGGCATATAAGAATTCATTGTTAGCCATAACGTTCTCCCATCAATCGAACAGCAATCCGTTTAGCGCATCGCGAAGCTCGTCGCGCTTTTCGGCGGCTATGGCGTCAAACGAACAGTTGATGTCGATATCGCCGTAAACGAGTATAAAGCCCGAATCGATATCGGCGCTGTCGCCCAGAGCTATCTTGTAGCCCCTCTTGAATGCGTTATTAACAGAGTCAACAAAGTTCACGGGAAGCTTGTCCGTATCCGCCTTTGACAGATGCAGAATTCCCTCGCCCTTGCGCGCATTTTTGAGTATAAGCTCCTTGAGTATTTCAAAGTATTCCTTTTTGGGAAGCGCCTTGATAACCTCAAGAGAACGCTCAAGCGTACCGTCGATTATATCGAGCTTAGCCTTAAGTATCTCCCTGGACGCGGCAAGCTGTGCCGAAGACTCAGCCGCCTGTCTTGAAGCTTCAAGCTTCCTTTCAACGGCGTCCGCGGAGTCCTTCTTTATCTTTTCCGCCTGCTTTTCGGCGTCGTCAACTATGCTCTTTGCCTTATCATTTGCCTTATCGGTCAACTCACGACAGCGGTCATTGGATTCATATTCAATTTGTGAAAGTATCTTTTCAAGACCTGTCATAAAAAATCACCTTATCAGAAAGAAAGTCTGAGAATGAAAAGCAACGAGGTAAGAAGCGCAAGAACTGCATAGGTCTCAACCATCGCGGAAAGAACCATAGCCTTTGACTGCTGATCGGGCTTCTTTGCAACTACGGAAACACCGGCAGCCGCAACCTTAGCCTGATGAAGAGCCGAGAAGTAACCTACGATAGCCATCGGAAGGCAGGCTACGAAAACGGCTATACCCTGCTGAGGAGTAAGCATAATCGGATTGCCGCTGAGAAGCTGAATCTTAATCATAACCATAATAGCGGTGATGAAGCCGTAAAGGCCCTGAGTACCGGGAAGGATTTCAAGAATAAGAACCTTAGTAAACTTTGAGGGATCCTCCGAGATAAGTCCGGCAGCCGCCTGACCTACCATACCTACGCCTTTTGCCGAGCCGATACCGCTTAAAAGTGCCGCCAGAGCCGCACCTGCTATCGCCAATGCAAGTCCTAAATAACTAACCATTGTTTATTTCCTCCTTTATTTTGAAAGCTTTTGAATTTACTTTAAGAGGGTTGAAGGCCGTTCCGCCGCCCTCGTAAAACCTTGAGAAGAATTCAACGTACTGCAGACGGTTCGTGTGAACGTAAGCGCCTATGACGTTGATACCGAAGTTGACCGCGTGTCCGAACGCGAAAACTATAATGAACAGCACCGCCTTGATTATCATATTCTGCGGCAGGGTGCCCATCATATTTACAACCGAGCCTATAATGCCCGTTACCAGTCCGAGCGCAAGCAGTCGCGAGTACGAAAGCACGTCGCTGAGATAGCCCGAAACCGTGTTGTAAAGCGCGTAAAGTCCCGCGCCGAGCTTGCCGAAGATACCCTTTGAGGCTCTGCCTGCGGTGAGAACTATTATCACCACGCCCGCGAGAGCGCAATACTTACCGATATCGGTTATCGTCTTGGGCACCTCAATTATCATTCCCGCGCAGATCGGAGCCGCGCCGCCGACCGCCAGATATATTCCGAGCGGATCGACTATCGCGCCGAACTTATCGCCGTCGCGCCACTGCATATATGCCTTGATTCCGACGCCGACGAACAGATGGATGATACCGAAAAGGAAGCACCAGAGCATCGTGAGCATCAGGTCGTCGCCCTGCGGATTGAGCCACACGTGCAGCCGCATTTCGGGCAGATGCAGGAAGTTTACCCTGACCGTATTTATCACATCGCCGAAGAACGAGCCGAACATTATTCCCCAGAATACCGTCGATATTCCGCAGAACAGATACATAAATACCGTTTTGCGTTTCTCGCCCTCGGGCTTGCACTTCCAAAGTACGAATGCGGTCGCAATTACCATTAACAGTCCGTAGCCCGCGTCCGAGAACATCATTCCGAAGAAGACGTAGTAGAAAAACGCCATTATGTTGTTCGGATCGATGTCGTACTTACCGGGCGGGGAATACATATCCGTTATTCCCTCGACCGCCGAGCCGAACGCGTTGTTTTCAAGCATTACGGGAACGTCCTCGTCATCCGAGGGCTCCGACAGCGTTACTGCCGCCGAGTACTTTTCCTCCAGCGCGCTTACGACCTTGCCGGCATATTTCTCAGGCACGTAACCCGACAGATAGAAAACTCTGTCCGTAACCGAAAGCTTCTTGAGCGCCTCGTACTTATCAACTCTCAACTGATAGTAATCAATGATGAAGTCAATTTTATCGTGCTCGCTCTCAAAGCCGCGTATATATTCGCGTTTGTCCTCAATTTCCTTATCGAGCTCCGCTATCTTTTCGCGGTTCTCGGCAATAACCTCGCTTACGGGTCTGTCGGGCATCTCACCGGGCTTGACGAAGCCGAAGCTTCTCAGCGCCTCCAGCAGCCTTTCGGCATCCGTCTGCATGCACAGCACGGCCGCGCACGACTGCATATCGCTCGAATACGCGCACTCGATTTCGTACGCTTCGATGTCGGGCACAAGCTCGGCGAGCTTTTCGCCTATGGTCTGCTCGGTCTGCAAATCGGGGAAGGTACCGACAAGCACCTGAGTAAACTTCGTCGGCGCGCTCTTCAGCGGGATGTCAAGCGACTCCCACACGCTCAGCGACGAGTTGACCGTTTCGAGCCTGATAATGTCGTTCTTTGCCTGCTGTATATCGCGTCCCGCTTCGATTATGTCGAAGCAGTTCTGCATAGTCAGGTCCGCGTCATCCGCCAAATCGAGGAATTCGGAAAGCTCCATTTCCCGCGGCGGTCTGAACGAATCCACAAGTGAAGTCTTTTTCGGCGCGTGATAATTCAGAATTTCCTTGGCCGCAGCCGCGGTTGAGCGGTATTTCTCAAACTGTGAAATATTGTACGACGTGTCAAAGGCGTACATGCTCTCGGGCAACTCGTGGGAAGAGACGTCAACGAGTCCCTTGCGCTGTAAAAAGTCGATAATCTTTTTACTGTCCTCAAGCAGTGCTATAAGCTCAATTTTCTGCATTTTCAGTTTTGCCGTAAGTCCTCACCTCGCTTTCGGGTAAATATAAAATCTGTTACTCGGAAATAATCTCCTTGACCTTGCCGACCGCTTCGGAAAATCTGTCGTCGGCGCCGTGCTTTAACTGCTCTATTGTTTCAAGAGCCTGCTTTTTCGCACCGTCGAGCATTTCTTCAGCCTGCTTTTCGGCGGCGTCGAGCTTCGCCTTCGCGTCGTCGGCAGCCGCGGCTTCGGCGTCCTTTATAATCTGCTGAGCCTTCTGCTCGGCGTTTTCGATTATTCTCTGCGCCTCGTCACGGGCGTTCTGTTCATTCTGAGAGGCGAGCTTCTCCTTTTCGAGTACCTCGTCAAGCATTTTTGCAGCCATTTTTTCACCTTCCTGTCAGCAAAATGTACATATCGATTAACTATATCATATAGTTTTATAAAAGTAAATACAATATTTGGTTAATTTCAAAAAAATGCTTGAGAAAGTGTTGATTTATAGACAAAAGTGTATTATAATACATCCGTCAATTATCAAACAGTTTTCTAAGAGGTGATTGCTATGGCAGAACAGAAGATTGATAACAGAATTAAAAGGACTAAGCGTCTGCTCAAGCAGGGCGTAACGAAGCTCATTTTACAGAAGAGCATCAAGAAGATTTCCGTACGTGAACTTACCGATCTTGTGGAAATCAACAGAGGCACTTTCTACCTTCACTACAAGGACATCTATGACCTTGTTGAGCAGATTGAAAACGAGCTTTGCGAGGAGTTCGACGAGGTACTTGTGAAAAGCCTTGCGGAATCGAACGGCGACGAGCTTAAGGTGTTCCGCGATTTCTGTTATTTCCTTGACGAAAACCGCGATATCTGCTACGCGCTTTTAAGCGACAACGGCGATATCAACTTCCTGCTCAAGATGCGCGCTATCATTTCAAGACGCTGCTTCTCAAACGTTCCCAAGGACTATATTAAGTCATACGGTAAAAACGATTACATTTATATCATTTCCTACTTTGAGTCAGGCACCGTCGGAATACTCCGCTACTGGCTTTCGGACGAGAGCGACAGCCGCAAGAGCGCTGAGGAAATTGCCATTATTCTCAAAACCCTGTTTATGGAAGGCCTCAACGGCATGACAAACAAATAACAGCGAAGCCGCATTTAATTATGCGGCTTTTTATTTTTGACAAAATGCGTCAATTTGTACAAATAATTTCAAACTTTTGCAATTAAAAAGGCGCATTTGTAGAATTTGAAAAAAGGTCAAAAAATCACTTTAATATTTCTGCTTTATATAGTAAAATGTTATTGTAAGCAAAATTAAATACGTTTCTCGGAGGAAAAGAACATGCCTGACTATTCACAAGAGTTTACCACAATACCCTACGGCGCACTCGGTATCATCGCCCTTCCCGGCTGTGAGGAGCTTGCGCACAAAATCGACCGCTATCTCGTTAAATGGCGCGCCCAGAAGCAGTCCGAGCATAAGCATTCAATAGCTTTTGCGGGCTATGAGAGAGATTCCTACATCATCAACGCTACCTTCCCCCGCTTCGGCACCGGCGAAGGCAAGAGCACAATTTCGGAATCGGTCAGAGGCTACGACCTCTTTATTATCTGCGACGTATTCAACTACGGCATCACTCACAAAATGTACGGTCAGGACGTACCGCTTTCTCCCGACGAGCATTACGCAAACTTAAAGCGCGCTATCGCCGCTGTTGCGGGTAAGGCTCACAGAATCACGGTTATTATGCCCATGCTCTATGAGGGCAGACAGCATAAGCGCACCTCCAGAGAATCGCTTGACTGCGCGCTTGCGCTTCAGGAGCTCTGCAATCTTATGGGCGTTGACAACATCATCACCTTCGACGCTCACGACCCGAGAGTTCAGAACGCAATCCCGCTCAAGGGCTTTGAGAACGTTCAGCCCGTTTATCAGATGATAAAGGCTCTTGTAAACAATGTTCCCGATATCAGCATGAATCCTGCAGACACAATGGTTATCTCCCCCGACGAGGGCGGCATGGGCAGATGCATCTACTATTCAACCGTTCTCGGTCTTGAACTGGGTATGTTCTACAAGCTTCGCGACTACTCAAAAATCGTAAACGGCAGAAACCCGATTATCGCTCACGAATTCCTCGGCCACGACGTTGCGGGCAAGGACGTTATGATAGTTGACGATATGATTTCCTCGGGCGAATCGATGCTCGACGTTGCCGGCAAGCTCAAGGACCTCGGCGCCAAGAGAATTTTCGTTTTCTCGGCATTCGGCCTTTTCTGCGAAGGACTTGAAAAGTTCGACGAAAGCTTCGCAAACGGCATCATCACAAAGGTATTTACAACAAACCTCGTTTACAGAACTCCCGAGCTTCTCAAGCGCGAATGGTACTGTGAGGTTGATATGTCTAAGTATCTTTCCTACATTATCGACACCCTCAACCATGATATGTCTATAAGCAGACTGCTTAACCCCGCTGACAAGATTAAGGAACTGCTTGTCAAAAAGGGACTTAAGTCGGAATAAGAAATAATAGAATACAGTATTAAAGGACGGCTCACCGAGCCGTCCTTAATTATTGACAAAAAGCTCTTTTAGCGTTAGAATTAAATAAATTTTCAAAGAGGGAGGCGGACTTTATGACAAAGCGTTTCAAAAAGCTGTGTACAGTCATCAGCATTTTGCTGATAGCTTTGTTTATGTTTTCTTCTCTCTTTATAAT
>JAEEGL010242824.1_pt1 | contig 14012 bp, 16 predicted proteins | sample 9134231 | NCBI WGS metagenome assembly JAEEGL01 (sample SAMN16246548, study PRJNA631951) | gut metagenome | biome: gut microbiome; feature: rumen; material: fiber-attached | host: Bos | place: Iran: Karaj | collected 2018-10
AAACGAGTTGAACACCACTTACGGGACTAAAACTCAAACAAGTGTGTAAACAATCAACAAGGAGTACACTATGAAAAAGCAAGGTTTTACCCTTATCGAATTGATGGTCGTGATCGTGATCATGGGCATCCTGGCCGCCGTTGCAGTACCGAAACTGTTCGGCATGATCGCTAAGTCCAAGGCTTCCGAAGTCGGCCCTGCCGCAGGTACCTACATCAAGTTGCAGGATGCTTATGCATCTGAAGCAAACAAGGCTGGTACGTGGACGAGTATCGGTTACGTTGCCCCGGGTGCAACAGCGGCTGGTTCTAGCGGTCAGACGACTAACTTTGATTATTCGGGCCAAATTACTTCCGATGTTGATATTACTGCAAGCACGCCTAGTGGTGCAACAGGATGGTTGGCTAGTAACCGCGTTGCTTTGAATGCCTGCGGCATTGGTAATGGTGCCTGGACAATTACAGTGACTGCAGCAAGCAATGGAAACAGCTTGACTTACAATGCTACCACCGCTTGTCAGGAACTTACTCCGTCGTTCACCAATATCGGCAAGTAATTTATCCTCGATAAAGGACTTCAAAGGCAGGGCGTTCGCCCTGCCTTTTGTCATGTTTTTTTGAAACCAAAAGTATTATATTTTGTACATGCTTCGTAAAAGCCCTTTGTTTATCGCATTTTGCTTGAACATTTTGTTCTTGCTATTGTATTTTTTGTTCGGTCAGGTTCGCCACGGATCGCTGGATGATTATTTTATGTCCGGCATATTGACCGGAGCTTATGGCTCAGAACAAGATGTCCATCTCTTTTTTGTCAATTCTGCCTACGCCTATTTTTTAAAGCCGTTTTATTGGTTTTTCCCGAAAATAGGCTGGTACTTCATATTTGAGCTTGCTGGAACATTTTTCGCGTTTACAACACTTTCTTACTTTGTTTTAAGAAAAATCAATAATAAATGGGGGATTGTTCTGGCTTCGTTAATACTGGCTGCACTTACCCCTGATTTTTATTTTCAGCTCAGCTTCACCCAATGTGCTACTATTTATACAGCCGCAGGCATTGTTTCGTTTTCTTTGGGACTTTCTGAAAATAAAAAGAAATTTCTTCTTTTAGGGGGGCTGTTCCTCTTGGCTGGGAGTGTCATGCGGTTCGAAGGCTTCTTGCTGGGTATGCCTATCTTTAGTCTGTTGCTTGCGGTACAATTCTACGAAAAGAGGCGTATCCCTCTGATTGCCGTTATAGCCCTATGCTTGACATTCGTTTCAATATGGGGTCTTAAAGAATATGAATGCTCGCTATATTCTGAGGGGGAGTACAAATATTATGCTGACTATCAACCACTGCGAGCTTACTTTGGTGATGGTGCTTTTTACGACAAAGAGTCGACTTTCGATGAATTAGAAGAACATGGAAAATTAGGGCTTGATTTTTACTTGCTAAAGGCCTGGATGTTTTACGATACAAAAGTATTCCAAATTGACAGCTTAAAAACAATCAAGGATATCGCACAGAACAACCTCTACAAGCCTAACCCTCAAAGAATGCTTGTGGCATTTTTTCTTTCTATATCGAACGCCCTTATGCGGTGTAGTGGCTGGTGCTGGGTGCTACTTTGTTCCATGCTAATGTTGTCTTCATCCAGAAAAGCAAACTTTTATCCTTGGGCGTCGTTGTGCTTTATTACCGTATGCATCGGGTACCTGTTGCTAGTAAACAGATTGGTTTATCATGTTGAGTCGGGAGTATGGCTATATGCGGTGACAGCATCAATTCCTTTTATCTCAAAAGAAAAGTTTGTTGTTAACACTGTCTTGATGAAAAACGAAAGATTTGTTTTGTTTGGAATAATTGTGCTTATAATCATCTTTGCTTTTTTTGGAATATCTGGTCAGGCTTCGCTAAAAAAGAGCCTTTCATTAATAGAAACTCCCCAAATGCCCAAAGATTGGTCTGATTTCGTAAACTATGCGCAAAATCACCAAGATGATGTATTCCTGCTCTCTTTTGAACGGTATAAGTCTCTTGGAACTTACAAAAATCCGGCCTATTTGGCCATTGAACCGGGAAGCTGGAACAATATTTTTTCATGGGGGTATTGGAATATTCATTTGCCAGGAATGAAGGAAGAATTCAAAAAACGCGGTGTGACAAACCCTGTTCATGATGTTGTCCATGATAATGTTTATGTACTCGAAGATGACGAAACTGCGTTTCTTGATATTTTTTATCCGTTTCATTACCATAAATATTTGCTTGTGGACACCGTTCGGACTTTTGGGGATTTGCGCTTGCTGAAGTATAGGGCAAAAGGGGATTCGCTATGAAAAAATGGCAAAAAATAAATTTAATTCTTTATGCCGTGGTCATTATTTTTTTTGTGAGCCTAGTCTACGCTTTGGGGGAGGTGAATTCTTTGAATTCATTCGGAAAACCATGGCATTTACAGCCGTCTGTCCATGAAGATTCTTTATCTCAAAGGTATTTGGAAGATTATCAAATAATGACTCAAAAGTCATTGAAGAATCAATTTTATGATAGTACCCGAATGAATGTGTTTATTCTAGTAGATGCTTGGGGAGTACCGGTTGATGAAATTGTTTTGGAAAAAGATTTGGTGCCTTTTGCAGAAATGCCGCATATTTACGCATTGCACCAAAGGTTGGCAAACCGTACGAAACATGCCGAGCGTGTGGAATTCCGTGCTGACTATGAAAATAAAATCTATTTGTTTGGAGGTGATTCCGCTGAATACGACCGTCCTTCTCTTGTTCGTGAAATCGGATATGACAAGTATTTATTTTGTCAAAAATGCAGCGATAGTGTGATGACCGCAAAGCTTGATTCTTTGTTAGGAAACGATTCTCTGCAAATGATTGCCTGGACTACCCAAAGTTCTCGATCTGGGGACCGAGATAGTTTGCATAAATCGTTAAAACTAATTGCCGATTTAGCACTTCGTCACCCTGACATTCTGTTTGTTGTTCAGGGGACACATCGCCCGATATTGTGTAATTCTGAAGTCCGAAATTTGTACAAATCACATTGGGTGCCTGCTGTAATTTTGAATATAAAAAAGTGAAAGGCTTGTGGTGCTAAACTAGTGTTTTAGATATTTTTGATAAAGGTGCATGCAAATGTTGGCTAGCAAAAGAGTAGTCTTGCCCCTGTCGGTTCTATTTTTTCTGTGCGTGAACCATTTCGACGGTTTTGAGCAGGATTGCATCCTTTATACGTTGCAGGCGTTCAACCGGATGTCGCCAGAGAGATTTATTGACGATGCGGCATTCATGTTTGGAAACCAGGACTCTTTGAGCATATTCTCGCCGCTTTACATATTCTTTTTAAAATTATTTCCTGTAGACAAGGCCGCCTTGCTTTTTACCTTGTTGATTCACACTGCGTTTGCGGTATCGGCAGCCTGGATGCTTTGTGAATGGACTAGACGGTTCCATGTTCGCTTTCTTGCTTTGCCTGTTATTCTCATCTTTTTTTCGCTTTATTCCTATGGCGAAGAACGTAATGTGATGTGGGAGAATATAAAGTCTATTGAAGCGTTTCCTGTGGCGAGGACACTTTCGATGTCTTTCGGCTTTGCAGGATTGGCGGTTTTGTTCAAAAAGAACAAATGGATTTCATTACCTTTTTTCTTGGTCGGGACGGCGATACATCCTTTGAGTGTGGGTTGGTGTTTGCCGTTGTGGGCGTTTTTTCATTGGTCGAAATTTATGCTGCCCGTTGGAATTGTTTCTGCATTGTTCCCCCTATCGATCCTTTTAGGACGGGAGCCATTTGCTCCATATCCGATGGAGTGGGTGTATGTTGCTCCTGATATGGAGGGCTTTTCTGTTGCGGCATTGAACATGCTGGCTTTTGTCGCTTTTTTTGTATTTATTGCGATAAAGAAAAGCTTGATTTCGTATTGCGATCCCCTTTTACGCTCTTTTGCGCTTATAGCGGGGATTGCGTTCTACTGGTTTGTTATTTCTGTTTTGACAGGACACATACTTCTTTTCCAGTTTCAAACCTTCCGCATACAGTGGATGTGTGCTCCCATAGCGATACTTTTCCAGTTCGTTGTCGCGACGCGGTTATACATAAGCAAAATTCGCAAAAAGAAGAAATTGAATCTATGGGAAACAGTATTTGTAATTCTTTCCCTGTCGTTGTGGGCTGATTCTCCATTTATGATTGTGGCTTTTTGCGTAGGAATGTGCATGATTAAGCTCAAGGAGAACCGGTTTTTCCCGATTGCCAAGGGGGCGCTTGTGGGGCTTTGGCTGTTTTTCTCTTGTTTTGCTATATACTGGATTGCTTTTTTACAAAATCATCCTTTGCCAGAACTGTATCGGAGCTATTGTAGCTTTATTCAGGATGCTTTTGCCGTTGGGGCGGCATTGGCGGTTGTTCTTTTAATCTCTTTCCCGAAAATAAAAAAAATTGTAGCTGTTGTGGCGTTCGCCAGTATAGTTGTAATTTTGTGGGGAAATGAGGTTTTTCCAAGGCAAAACTTTTCGATAGCATTTGAAATGCTAGTATTGGTTTTCTCTTTGCTGGGGTTCAAAGGTGTATGTGGGACCCCGGCAAAAAAAGTTGCGTATGCATTCCTTTTTGTTGCTCTCGGAACATTCGTGTTGTACAATTACGATCATAGGGGTGCGGAGCAAAAAGAAAAAGAAAAAGCCGTGAATCAATTTGTTAAGGCTCCTCCTTTTCCTCAAATTGAGAAACGGGGACGCATTCTTTATTCTGTAGGTGACTATGCAGGGAGGCTTCCGAGATTGGCGTTCCTTTCTGGGGCCTATTTTGACGAACACCTGATTGTCGGGAGTATCTTTTTCAAGCAGCATAAAGCTGAAGTTTATTCACGTGAGCGAAAACTGTTTGAAGGGGCGGACTCTTTGCGTGGTACCTGGGATGAAACAAAATGGAATGTAAGATTGAATGAAGCGTGCCTGAATATGCTGGATAGAGATTCTGTGGTTAATCGGGCAAATTATCTTTGTTCTAATGGAGAAATAACGCATCTTGTTACGGATTGGCGATTAGACGGTATGGCCGATGATTCGCTAACATTGATGTATAAGGCTGAAAAAATTTTCTTATACTCTTGTCCTAGAATTATGGAACGATAAACACAGCTGATGCCTATTTTTTTTCATTTCTTTTTGATTTTGTGGTAAATTTTTGTTTATATTTCGAACATGACGAAGATTCCATTCAATAAGCCCCCTTTTGTTGGGCTTGAATTTGATTATATCAAGCAGGCTGTAGAAAGCGGCAAGATTTGTGGCGACGGAACGTTCAACCTTCGGTGCCACGAGTGGTTGGAAAAGCATACGGGTGCTGTCAAGGCTCTGATGACCACCAGTTGCACCCATGCCCTCGAAATGTCTGCACGCCTTTGTAACATCGCTCCTGGGGACGAGGTGATTATGCCTTCGTTCACGTTTGTGAGTACTGCCGATGCATTTGTGTCGCAGGGGGCAAAATGCGTGTTTGTGGATATTCGTCCTGATACGATGAATTTGGATGAAAAACTTATCGAAGAAGCCATTACCGACAAGACAAAGGCTATCGTGCCGGTGCACTACGCGGGTGTTGGCTGTGAAATGGATGCGATAAAAGAAATCGCAAAACGCCATAATCTGTTCGTTGTCGAGGATGCCGCCCAGGGAATGATGTCGACCTATAAGGGTCGTGCGCTGGGATCGCTGGGTGACTTCGGCTGCTACAGTTACCACGAGACCAAGAACTACAGCATGGGTGAAGGCGGGGCTTTACTCATCAATCGTCCTGAATTCTGCGACCGAGCTGAGATTATCCGCGAGAAAGGCACGAACCGTTGCCAATTCCATCGCGGTGAAGTTGATAAATACACTTGGGTGGAACTCGGTTCTAGCTACTTGCCGAGCGAGTTGAACGCGGCCTACCTTTACGCTGAACTGGAATGCGCAGACATCATCAACGATGCCCGCATGGCGAACTGGAATGAATACCGGAAGCGCCTTGCACCGCTTGCCGAAAAAGGACTGGTTGAACTTCCGTTCATTCCGGAACATTGTACGCATAATGCGCACATGTTCTACCTGAAGGTGGATGACTTGCAGACCCGCACGGCTTTGCTGAAACATTTGGTGTATAATGGAATCCTCGCGGTGTTCCATTATGTGCCGCTACACACGTCTCCTGCGGGCTTACGTTTCGGCAGATTCCACGGAGATGACAAGTATACCACCAACGAAAGTAACCGTCTGCTTCGTTTGCCCATGTTCTATGGGCTAAAACAGGAAGAAATCGAGTTCATTTGTGATAAGGTGTATGAATTCTTTGGGGTGTAATAAAGTATATTAAAATACGAACATGGAAGAACAGTCACAAATAATCTATATGCAGACACGGTTGGTGCGACTTGCTGCAGAACAATGGCGCAAGCCGTATCGCGACGTTGTGGAACTCTTCAAAACGAAGGGGGTCTTTCACTATATTGCGAAAATGTGGGAACTGTTCCATATAGAGGGTGACTTGGCCGTGCTGGATGATGTTCGGCAATACCTTGCTTCAAGGGAAGGTGCGAATGCTTGAACAGCTGAAAGATGGCATACTCCTATATCATGGGAGTTATTGCGAAGTTAAAGAACCCGACTTGCAAAAATGTTCAAAGTTCAAGGACTTTGGTCAAGGCTTTTATCTGACAACTGACCATAATCAGGCGTGTTCTTTTGCGAAAATATCAACACAGCGCATGATTGAAACTAAGAATATTCCGTCAAATAGGAATTATGGAATCGTTTCGTCGTTTATCTATAGAGAAAACGAATTCTGCAATGTTAAGTATTTTGCAACAGCCGACGTTGAATGGCTTCATTGTATTGTCGCCCATCGCAAGATGGGAGCGTTCGTTAATGTAGTGGAAGAATATAGAGGTTTTGATATTGTTGCAGGGAAAGTAGCTAACGACGCTACAAATAGTACAATCGTCAACTATATGGCTAGGGCTTTTGGTCCTGTTGGCTCAGTTACGGCGGATTCGATTTGCATAGGACTTCTGTTGCCGGAACGATTGAAAAATCAGTATTGTTTTAGGACTACGAAGGCTATAGGAAATTTGGCTTTTAAGGGGTGCGAAAAAGTATGGATGTGACGAAGGAACAAATTGATGCTGCGATAGACCTGCTCACGACAATGGTTGTCGAGGATATTGCAAGAGAACAACATCGGGATCCTTCGGATGTTTTGCCGGAATTTTTGGAGTCTCACACAGGTCAAATGCTGCTCAATGAGAAAAATAAACTCTGGTGGGAAGGACCTTCGGCGATAGAGGAAATGTATAGGAAAGAATGCGGTTCTTGCTTATAGATAACGTCAAAAAACTAGATTAGGTATATATGGTTTACCCGGAAGTGATACATGGAATGTTTGTCGATTTGCGAAGCATCACGCTTGATGATGCCGAGTTTTCGTACAACATCCGTGCCGACAAGCGGAACCGCGACACTGTGGGGCAACTGGCACCGTCGCTCGAAGCCCAGAAGGATTTTATCCGCTGGCAGATGCCGGAACCGAACGACTACTATTTTGTGGTGCTGAATAAAAAGGGTGAACGGATAGGGCTTTATGGCGTTTATGATATCCATGACGGCATGGCGGAAGTTGGCCGTGAAGTGAATATCGGCGAGCCGACTGAAATTATGGAAGTAGGGATATTGATTAGGTCATTTTGCAGGAATGTTTTGAAAATTAATAAAACATGTTGTGTTATATATGCAAATAACCTAAAACACATTAGTGATGCAAAAAAAATTGGCGGACAATTTGTAAGAATGGAAAAAAGAGGTGGGCGTGACGCACTATATTTTGAACAAGATTTAACATATGACAATGATGTCATCAAAAAGATTAAGAAATCTTTGCAGGTACTATATAAAGGAGCTTTAAAATGACTGATAATGAAAAAATAAACTTGATTGCTGAAGTCCTGGATGTAGAATCCTCAAAGCTGTCTCCAGAAACAGTTTTATCGGACCTTGCCGAGTGGGATTCTGTAGCTTCTCTTGGTTTTATAGCTATGTTGGATGAACATTTTGGAAAAACAATAAAGGGTGCAGAAATTCGTGCGTTTAAAACGGTTCGTGACGCGATGAATGTAATGACCAAATAGAAAATGATAGGAAAAAAATTTTGCAATATTTCTATTGAGGGGTTGGCTTGCGCTGTTCCTTCTAAGGTGGTTCTTTCTCAAGAATTAACAGAATTGTTTGACATCAATTCTGTTAATCGATTTGTTGCGGCTACAGGAATTAAACAGCGACATGTGACAAATGGTAAACAGACGGGATCTGATTTGTGCTATGTCGCGGCAAAAAAATTAATGGAAGAAAAGTCTCTGAGTGGCGATGATATTGATGCACTTGTATTTGTCACTCAGTTTCCTGATTATAAGATTCCCTCTACGGCTTATGTATTGCAATATCGTTTGGGAATAAAGCAAGATTGTTTGGTTTTTGATGTTAATTTAGGGTGTTCTGCTTTTATTAATGGAATTTATTTTTTAGCAGGACTTGTTGAAAGTGGTACAATAAATAGAGGACTCCTGTTGGTTGGGGATGTCGATATGGAGTATCAAAATTCTGGCGATATCTCGTTTGCTGGAATGTTTGGGGATGCCGGTTCCGCATGTTTGATTACTAAAGGTACGGATGCTGTAAACGGCATGATTCGCTCTGATGGTAGCGGATACAAAACGATTTGGACCCCAAATCCTGGTGCTAGGTTCCCTCAAAAAAATAATGGTCCACTGTTTAAAACAATGAATGGTGAGGACACGTTCACTTTTACAATTATAAAAGTTCCGAAACTACTTAAGGAATTCTGCAACACCTTTGAAACTACAATAGATGGCTTTGATTATTGCATCTTACATCAAGCTAACTTAATGGTTTTGCAACAGATTGCAAAGAAACTTAAGCTCGATATGTCGAAGGTCCCTGTTTCGTTAGATAAGTATGGGAACACGGATGGATCTTCTATTCCTGTAACAATTGTGAATCTATGTGAAAAGTTGAAAAAAGGTGAAAGGCTGAATTTGATTGCATCTGGATTTGGGGTTGGTCTTTCTTGGGGCGTAATTTCATTTTCCATTGCGACAGATGATGTTTTGTCAATGATTGTAACTGATGATTATTATAAAGAAGATTACGTGTGATTTGGAGAATGTATGTGGAATCCGTTTGACTTTACAGGAAAAAAATTTGTAATTGCCGGCGCAACCTCCGGCATGGGCATGGCTACTGCTGTAAAATTGTCTCAGCAAGGTGCTGATGTATGCTTGATTGGTCGTAGTCAAGATAAATTGAATGAAGTCAAAATGGAAGTTTCTTCAGATAGTTGCCGGTGTTACGTCAAAGATTTTAGCGAACCTGGTGGTTTTCAAGAAATTTTTGATAACATCATTGCAGATGGTAAGAAAATCGATGGCTTAGTTTATTGTGCCGGAATAGCGAAAATAATCCCTTTAAATGTACTAAGTTACAAAAGCATGGATGAAAGTATGCGTGTTAATCTTTATGCTTTTGTAGAAATGCTAAGATTGTTTTCAAAGATTAAGTATCATGTGAAGAATGCTAGTGCTGTTGCGATATCTTCAATTGCTGCTGAATATCCAGGAAAATGCCAGAATATTTATTCCGCATCAAAGGCCGCTTTAAATGTAATGATTCAATCTTTAGCGATGGAATTGATTGAAAAAGAAATAAGAGTTAACTCAGTCATGCCGGCATCTACAAATACTCAAATGTTTATTGACGCAAATGAAAATCGTGGTAAAGAAAATGTTAATCAAGAACTAAAAAAGCAATTGCTTGGATTAGAGGAACCAGAAGATATTGCTGACATAATAATGTTTTTATTGAGCGACGCTTCTCGAAAAATAACGGGTCGTGCAATCTATGCTGATGCTGGTTACTTAAATTTATAAGTAGGGATTTTTAATGCTTTACTCTATAGTTCAATATTTACGTCAATCGGCGTCTTTACATCCATCGAATACCGCGGTTTCCGATGGAAAGAATTCTTTGTCGTATTGTGACTTGCTTGCTAATGCGGAAAAGATTGCAAACGTTTTTGTAAAAAAGAATGTTTTCAAAAAGCCTATTGCTGTGATGATTGAAAAAAATCCTGCATCAATTGCAACCTTTATGGGTGTTGCAATGTCTGGCAATTATTATTCTGTGATAGACGAAAAAATGCCGCAGAACCGAATTGAGAAAATTCTGGAAACTTTAAAACCAGAATTCATCATTTCAAATAATCGCAATAGAAAGAAAGCAGAATCTCTGGGGCTCGAAGCAGAAAAGATTCTTTATTATGAAGATTTGGTCGCAAATGAAATTTCTGCTGAAGAAAAGGTTGCTGTAGAAAAAGCTGAAAATAGAATTATAGATACCGATATTCTGTATGTTCTGTTTACGTCGGGCTCAACGGGCGTACCAAAAGGTGTTATCATTACACATCGTTCTGTCATTGATTATACTGAATGGGCTTCGGAAACTTTCGGCTTTAATCATGAAACCGTTTTCGGTAACCAAGCGCCATTGTATTTTGACAATTCTGTATTGGATATTTATTCTGCAATAAGGAATGGCGCTTCTTTATATTTAATTCCGCAGATGTGTTTTGCGTTTCCGATTCGATTGTTGGAATTCGTTCGCGACAACAAGATAAATACGATTTTCTGGGTGCCGACAGTTCTATCGCGCGTTGCCGACTTGGGCATCTTAGATAAGTGCGACATTGATTGCCTTAGAAATGTTCTTTTTGCGGGTGAGGTTATGCCTGCTCGCCAATTGAATGTTTGGCGCAAGCGTTTGCCTAATGCTCTTTTTGCAAATCTTTATGGACCGACGGAAATTACTGTTGATTGTACGTATTACATTGTCAATAGAGATATCCGAGATGATGAATCTGTTCCCATAGGAGTTCCTTGCCGGAATACGGATATTTTGGTCCTTAATGATCAAAATCAGCTTGTTGGTGTAGGTGAAAAGGGTGAGTTGTGCGTTAGGGGTTCTTCTTTAGCTTTGGGGTACTACAATAATCCTGAGAAAACAGATGCTGCTTTTGTGCAGAATCCCTTAAATTCCCTATATCGTGAACTGATTTACAGGACTGGCGATATTGTCCATTATAATGAATTGCATGAGATTATTTATGATGGGCGTAAAGATTCGCAGGTAAAACATACTGGACATCGTATTGAATTGGGTGAAATTGAAACTGCAGTATCGAGTAACAAGGATATTCTGAATAACTGCTGTATTCACAATTCCCAGAAAGATATTCTTGTATTATTCTATGTGGGAAATGCAGAAGAGTCGTCTATTAGAAAACATTTGTCGGCACTTTTGCCTGATTATATGTTGCCTAATGTTTATGTTAAACTTCCTTGCATGCCGTTGAACATGAATGGAAAAATTGACCGCGTTAAACTTCATGAGGATGCTTTAAAATTGTAGGAGTTTTTTATGGATGACAAGAAAAAAATTTTGGAAATGCTTGCGGAACTTCGTCCGGAATTTGATTATGAAAATAGTTCGAATTTCGTAGAGGACGGATTGCTTGATTCTTTTGACATTGTGTCACTCACGACAATGCTCGAAGAATATTTCAAGGTCACGATTGATGGCATGAGCATTGTGCCGGAAAATTATGCATCCGTAGATGCGATTCTTGCTTTGGTAAAAAGCTCAAAAGGCGCTAATTGATGATTACGAATTTTTCAGGCAAAAAGATCTCTGCGATGCTGGGGGTTGTTCCTGAAACCATCGGCTATTTTGACGATGAAATTGGGAATTATTCTTTCCCAGCGCAACAGACGATGCGTCTGAAAAAGGTGATGGGGTATAATCAGCATCGTCTTTCCAAGGAAACTTCAACGGTTTCTGATTTTGGAGTATTGGGGCTGAATTATATACTGCAAAATAACTGGATTAAAAAAGAAGAAATCGGTGCAGTCGTCGTTGTAACTCTATGTCCTGATTATTTTGTTCCACATAACAGTAATATTATTGCAGGAACTTGTGGGTTAGATGAAGATGTTGTTTGTTTGGATATTGCGCAAGGGTGTTGTGGCTTTTTGATTGGTTTGATGCAGTCGTTTATGCTTCTAGACCATTTGCCAAATAAAAAGGTTGTTCTTGTCAATGGCGATGTGCTGAGCCATAAAATTTCAAAGCGTGATAGGAATGATTATCCTTTGGTTGGCGATGCCGCAGCAATTACGATTGTTGAAAATGACGCCTCCGCTAAATCGATTTATTACGAAATGCACATGGATGGAAGTCGCGGAGGAGCGTTGAAAATTCCGGCGGGCGGCTTCCGTATGCCCGCATCTTCTGATACGGCCAAGATGCAAGATTTGGGTGACGGCAATTTTAGGGCTTTAGACCACATGCACATGGACGGTAGTGAGATATTCAATTTCGTGCAGACGGATGTGGCATCGATGCTGCTGAATGTTTTCAATAAAGGTGTCGCAAAAATTGAAGATTTTGATTATTTCTTCTTTCATCAACCAAATCGGTTTATGCTCCAAAAGTTGGCTGAGAAGGTTGGCATCCCCAAAGACAAGTTGTTCATGAATCTTGTTGAAAACTTCGGGAACCCCAGTGGAGCGTCAATTCCATTGATCGCTATTTATAACTGTCGAGAATCCCTTTTGAACGAAAGCAAGCGATGTTGCCTGGCTGCATTTGGTTCAGGACTTGCTTGGGGCGTGATGTTTATGGATATAGGAAATCTTGACCATTGCGAGATGGTTGAATCGAATTTGTAGTAAGAAGGATTTAGTTTGATTCTGGATGATATAAGAAATCTTCGCCAACAGCTGAAAAATTTTGGTCGTGTAGAAACCAATGTTTTTTCGGATGATGTACTTGAAAATGCGGACGAATTATATCATTCGGAAAAATCTATTTTGATTTCGAGTGTCGATTGCAATGTGAGGCGCTTGTATTATTATACAGTTGATTTCAACTTGTTGAGAGCCTTGATTCCATTGTTGAAAAATCAGGAATATGTCCTTGAGTTCTTAACAAGAAATGCCGATGAAAAAAGTGTTTTTTTGAGAGAAAATGGATTTTCCTTATTGGCGCAAATGATGCGTGTTTCGACGTTAGATTGTGCAAAAGTTTTGTCGGATCCGTCTGTATCGCAATATACCGATGATTCTATGGGCTTGTATCCTGATTCGGGTTTGTGCTTGCCTATAGATAAGAAATTGCATGAAATTTTTGATTCAAGGGTAAGTCATTTGCTGAATGATGCTGGTCTGAATAGGACGATTGAAAATGGAGAAATTACGATACATCAAGATTCTGTCGGAAATGTTGATGCTATATTGCAAGTAGTTGTTCAGCCGAAAAGATTCTACATTAATCAGATTTACAATGGATCGGAAAAGAAAGTTATCCATGCGATGCTGCAAAAAAGATTAAGAGATTATGTTAATCAAGGGGGCAAGTATGTGTATGCGTGGGTTGAAAAGAATAATGTCGCGTCGGTCAAATTCCACGAAAAGTACGGCATGAAGTTTGACGGCTTGTGGAATATGGTGTATGTTTTGAAAAAATGAGGGATTTTTATGCCTAAATTCTCATTTGTAATTCCGTGTTACCGTTCCGAAAATACCATCACCACGGTGGTGGAAGAAATCAAGAGCGAAATGGCCGCCAAGCGCCCAGGTGACGATTATGAAATTGTCTTGGTGAATGACTGTAGCCCAGACAATGTTTGGAGTGTTATCGAGAAGCTTGCCGAAACGGAAAACAATGTTATCGGCATCAATCTCGCAAAAAATTTCGGGCAGCATTCTGCCTTGCTGGCGGGCTACGGCAAGTGTTCCGGTGAATATGTGGTTTCGCTGGATGACGATGGCCAGGCCCCGCTGGATTCGCTGAACGATTTGATTGCAAAGCTTGAAGAAGGCTACGACGTGGTGTATGCCTACTACCATGAGATCA
>JAEEGL014761833.1_pt1 | contig 14012 bp, 12 predicted proteins | sample 9134231 | NCBI WGS metagenome assembly JAEEGL01 (sample SAMN16246548, study PRJNA631951) | gut metagenome | biome: gut microbiome; feature: rumen; material: fiber-attached | host: Bos | place: Iran: Karaj | collected 2018-10
AGGTTGGTCAGGAAGTAGAAGCTAAGATCGTTGATTTCAACGAGGATGAGAAGAAGATTTCTCTTTCAATCAAGGCTATGTTCGCTCCTGAGAAGGAAGAAGCTCCTGCAGAGGACGGCGATGTAGTATCTGTTGATATCGACAAGGTTATCGCTGAGCAGAACGAAGAGAACTAATTAAAGTATTATTAAGATTTATTGAGCTGATGACGCAAGTCATCAGCTCTTTTTTCGTTCCCTTAAATTAGTATTAAATAACAAGCATATTGAAAATTCTTTTTTTTTAGTATTTTAATTATGGCTTAATTGAACCCTGAAACCTATTTTTATACAATCACAATGAAGTTATGCGGATTATCTTGAACAGGGTGGTAAGCGAATATATGTCAGTTAAGAATAGTAAAAAGAAAGAATTCAGCGTTTATTCAGGCATAAATTCTTTTGATAAGGGTTCCTATGAACGTGAGGCCCAGCTCCTCTTGGAATTGGGTGTTGATGTTCGCAAATTCAAAAATGAATACAATCCTCTGCAGCTTGCTGAGATACGTAAAGGAATAGCGGATAAGGTTGATGTCAACAAATATCTTAATCCTAAATTATCCTGGCTGGACATGGAAGAGATGCGTCTTGAAATGCGTCAGGGAATTGATATGTCTTCGTATAGGGAACAGGGGTTTGATACACAACAGGTATTTCAGATCAGAAAGGGATTAGTCAACAAGATTGATGTATCTGTTTATGCACGAAAGGACTATCTTGCAGAGCAAATGCGAGAGATCAGAAAGGGTCTTGCGATATCACCTGATTTCCCAATTATTTTCTTTATGGATCCTGCATTTGATTATATGCAGATGCGAGAGATCAGAAAAGGCCTTGAAGCCCAGCTTGATGTATCTGATTATGCTTACGTGGATGTGCCTTACATGAAAATGAGGGTTATCAGAGAAAGCGCTGAGGATGGGCTTTTCTTTGATAAGGAAAAAATCCATAAATACCATTATGGAATTCTGGATCAGCTCCACAAAGCTTTTAAAGATAACATAAATATAAATAAATATATACATAGCGGTTATGACGCGGAACAACTTGAAGAAATCTGCATTGGAATCAAGGAAGCGCTTGATCTGGATAAATACATATCTCCTGATATGCGCTCGGATGCCATCAAGGAAGTTCGCCTTGGACTTGAAAAGGGGCTTCCTGTATCAGAATATGCTGATTCCTGTTTTAACTGGCAACAGATGCATGAAATGCGTCTTGGACTTGAAAATCAGATAAATATCTCTATATATAGCAATCCTTTGTACTGGGCAGATCAGATGAGGGAAATTCGTCTTGGTCTTGAAGATGGCCTGGACGTAAGCCAGTACTCATCATTTATGTATACTGCCAAAGATATGAGACGGATCAGAGGGCAGATGCTTTCCGGTGAGTTCTATGAAAAGAGTCTTGTTAATGAATTTACGGAAAACGCAGAGGATGATGGCAGCAAGAAGGCTAATCTTCTTGGACAGATGCTGGCTAACAAGAAATCTTTTTTGTCTGTAGAATGTGGCCAGATGCTCGGTTACATGACACTTCCGCCAAAAGCCAGGAAAAGTGTGTATACACCTGAGATAATCATGAAATTCCTTGAAAAGTGCAATATTAAGAGCGCTATTGATCAGAAAAAAATCGAGAATCTGTTAAGTCATCCTGGTGAGAAAGTCCTTATTGCTACAGGAATTGATGCTGTGGATGGAACTAATGGATATTATGAATACTGTTTTGACAGAGATAATTCTTTTGGCTTTATAGAAAACGAAGATGGCAGTATAGACTGTTCGAGACTTGATGCAGTCAACAGAGTAAATGTTGGAAGCGTAGTTGCCGTGTATCACAAGGCAACCGCAGGATCTGATGGAAGTGATATTTTTGGAAATGTTATTCCTGCTAAAAGAGGTCACGAGATCCCAATCCTAAGAGGGGAGGGATTTATGGTGATGAACGACAGAGTGACCTATGTTGCCAAGTACAAGGGGATATTGTCATATTCTGAAAGTGAGATCAACATAACAAAGCTTACAGTCATGTCTGAAGTTAAACTTACGGACAAGATTGTCAGAGTGGACGGAAGCCTTCTTGTTACTGGTGATGTGGATTCCGGCTCAGAGATTCATGCAACCGGAGATGTCATAATCAGTGGCCATGTAACCAGCTCTTTTATCACAAGCGGAGGAAATGTGATCATTAAGGGCGGGGCAACGTGCCCTGTCAGAGGCGGAATAGAGGCAGCCGGCAATGTTTCTGCCAAATATCTGGAAAGAGTATCCGTCAAGGCACAGAATGTCTATGCCAATGCAATTGTTAATTGTGATATTGCAGCCAAGGAAAAGGTTAAGATCGTCGGAAAAGACGGCGTTTTATATGGCGGTACACTGCAGACCAGCTTTGGACTTGAGGCTGCTAACGTCGGAAGCAAAGGCGGGGCCAAGACAACTATAAATCTTGGGCTGTCTACAGAATTTCAGGTTAATTACAGAAACCTGCAAAAAGAGCTTCTTCGTAAGGAAGAGGAGCTTAATACCATCAGGGCAGAAAAAGAAAGACTTCAGGAAATTGGCGCTGTCAGCAGCAGAGAACAGATGCAGTGGAAAATAAAGATAAGTGCTGCTACAAGTGTCAAAGAGCACCAGATTGAGGAGATAAAGAAAAAGCTAAGGCTTATGGAGGTTACCATAGAAAACAGCAATAACGCTACAGCAGTCATAACTGAGCAGCTGTTTAACGGAGTAACTTTCATTATGTCTGGGGTTGCACACAAGATTGAAAACTATATTAAGCTTGAAGAACCTTTCACGATAAGTGTTGACACGATGGAAGAAATGATTGTGTGAAAATCAAAACTAAACGAAATATTATTTATAATTATTTAATTTTACATATAATTTCCTCTCAATTACAATAGAAGTGTGGTATATGCGCCGTTTTTTAGGCGTTATTCACAGCTTATTACATGATAGGAGGGAAAAACTTACATGGAATATGATTACGAGTGGTTTAAAAAAGGTGTCTATGATCTGACCAAGATAGATCTGAATGCATACAAAGAGAAACAGATGAAGAGAAGAATTGATACCCTTATCGGAAAATATGATGTTAAGGGTTATGACGGATTCCTTGCTCTTATCAAAAAAGACAGAGAAGCTCTGGACTCTTTTGTTACATATCTGACTATCAATGTATCTGAGTTTTTCAGAAATATGGATCAGTGGAATCTTATGGACAAGGAGATGATTCCTGAGCTGATGGGCAAATTCGGCAAGAACCTCAAAATCTGGAGTGCAGCCTGCTCTACCGGTGATGAGCCTTATACCATTGTAATGATGCTCAGTAAGCATATGCCTCTTAATCAGATCAATGTATACGCTACAGACCTTGATGCAGTAGTTCTAGCCAAGGCTAAGGCGGCTATTTACGATAAAAAAGAGATAGCAAATACTCCTGATGAGTTTAAAAAGAAATACTTTACAGAGACAGAAGATGGCAGAATGAAGGTTTCAAGTGAAATTACATCCCGTGTAACCTTCAAGCAGGCTGATCTTTTGAGAGATCCATATCCCAAGGATTGCCACCTTATCGTATGCAGAAACGTTCTGATCTACTTTACAGAGGAAGCCAAGGACGAGATCTTCAGAAAGTATTATGCAAACCTTGTCCCGGGAGGAATCCTCTTTATCGGAAGTACAGAGCAGATTGTAAACTACAAGGATATCGGCTTTGTCCGCAAGAACTCCTTCTACTACGAAAAACCAAAGGGCTAAACGTTAATTATTTCTTCCCGTTTCCTCCGGCCAAGGAGGAAACGGGAAGTTTTTTGTGATATAGAATTCTACGGCTCAAAGCTCGTCTCCGGCAGCACATGCGCAGCAGCCGGTTATCCTTCGAGGATGTGTGCGATCACGTGGGATGCGTAGAGGCTCATGGCGAAGCGACTCTTTTTCATGTTGTCGTTCAGGTCAAAGAAGAAGCGTTTGTCCTTGTAGTCCTCTTTGAAGAAGGGGGCAAAGACAAGATCCCATTCAAGGAGATACTGACCTGCCTTTTTGGTGTAACAGTTTTCAGGAGTGGCTTTTTCTCTGAAAGCCTTGTCGACAAATTCTGCGATTGACTTGTGGATAGCCATATCTTCTTTTGGAAGATAATAATAATCTTTGTAGTTTGAGTAGTAGTATTTTAATTCGGTATCATAGAGCGGAACTCTGAGAGTTGCCTCTTTTCCGATGATCTTAAAATAGCAGTTGTCAAGATTGCCGCTAAGAGAAGATGGAAGCTCAAAAGGGAGCGAAAGCTTCATGAAAACTTCCTGCTTCTGGGTTCCGTCAATATCCTTGTAGTAGTTGGCCTGAACCTTCCTGGCTCTGACCGGGAGCTCGTAATCATAGGCATTGTCGTCTATGGGCTCATCTGTTCTGATGGATACCTTGGGCATATTCTGAAACAGGTTAAAGAATTCGAGGTATCTCATCATGGGGAGAAGCCCGAACATTCCCTTAACATCTTCAAAATTATGTAAAAGAAGAAGCTTTAGAGCCTCAGGAGACTTGCTATCAACAAATTCCCTGTATACGGGAATAAGCTTGCCGCCATCGTATTTATCTTCCCTGTCAATTCCAAGGTACAGCTCGATTGTTTTTTGCTTACAATCAGGAAGTCCCAAGATGAGTTTGTAAGGAGATATTTTTTTATACAGGTCAAAAGAGTCTATTCCTTCAAAAGGATCGCCTAGTTCGTAGTGAGCAAACCTACCCTGAAGATATGGGATATCGAAACGATTTCCGTTAAAATGAACCAGTAATTTAAAGTCCCTTAGCAAGGTCTTAAAGTTTGTCAGCATCTCTTTTTCATGCTCGGGAGTTTCAGCCATCAGCTGAACAATATGCCAGGTATGTCCCTGATAATAGGAGACACCTATAAGATATGCTTCGGAAGTTTTAGGAGATAATCCTGTTGTTTCTATGTCGATAAAAAGAATCTTATCAAGAGCGTGGCCAAGTAGCCGGTCCAAAGAGTTTGCTATATCATTTTCTGGCAGAGAGAATTCTTCGCTTGTTCTTATCATGTTCGTGTCCACCTTCGGAAAAATAATAACAAATCCATTATATCATTGACGATAAAAATAATCTTTATAAATAAACTGATAATTGTTATCTTTTTTATGAATATTAATATACAAATATATGATAGATATATGGCATTTTCTGACAAAAATAGATATACTTATTATGTTGGGGAAATTCTTTCCGGGAATTCTTTTTCGGGATTTCTCAAAAAAAATCGAAAGAAGGGTAGGAAATGGCTAGAGGTACGTTTACGGGCGGAATCCATCCATATGAAGGCAAGGAATTGTCTAAGGACAAGCCCATCAAATCTGTGCTGCCTAAAGGGGACCTTGTTTATCCTCTGTCTCAGCACATCGGAGCGCCAGCCAAGCCAATAGTGGCAGTTGGTGATCACGTTCTTACCGGTCAAAAGATTGCGGAAGCAGGCGGATTTGTTTCTGCAAATATCTTTGCTACAGTATCCGGAACAGTTAAAGCAATTGAAAAACGTCGTCTTACTACAGGAGCAATGTGTGACAGCATCATTGTTGAGAATGATGGTCAGTATGAAGAGGTTGAGTTTAAACCTGCCAAGCCTTACGAAGAAATGACTCCGGAAGACAAGATCGCAGCTGTGCGAGAGGCCGGAGTAGTAGGTATGGGTGGTGCCGGATTCCCAACCGCTGTTAAGTTTGCGCCTAAAGAGCCCGACAAGATTGACTATGTCATCGCCAACTGTTCAGAATGTGAGCCCTATCTTACTTCTGACTATAGACGAATGATTGAAGAGCCTGAGCTTTTGCTTGAGGGTCTTAAAATTGCTGTGAGCATTTTCCCAAATGCGCGCGGAATTCTTGCAATCGAGGACAATAAGCCTGATTGCATTGCCAAGTTCAGAGAGCTTACACGTAACGAGGATAAGATTAGTGTCAAGGCTGTCAAGACCAAGTATCCTGAGGGAGCTGAGAGAATGCTGATCTATGCCTGCACAGGCAGAGAGATCAATTCATCAATGCTTCCTGCTGATGCCGGATGTATCGTTGACAACGTTGATACTCTTTGTGCTGTTTGCAGAGCCGTTAAAGAAGGCCGTCCTCTCATGGAGAGGATAGTTACTATTACCGGCGACTGTATAGCAGATCCGAGAAACTACAAGGTAAGGATCGGTACTAACTATAAAGAACTCATAGAGGAAGCAGGGGGCTTTGTCACTGAGCCTGCCAAGGTTATTTCAGGCGGTCCTATGATGGGCTTTGCCATCTTTGATCTTGATGTTCCTACAACCAAGACTGCTTCTGCTATTACAGCATTTTCCAAGGACGCTGTTTCCGAGATGGAGCCAAGTGCCTGCATTAACTGCGCAAGATGTATTGAAGTTTGCCCTGAACGTCTTGTGCCCAAGAATCTTGCAGATGCTGTTGAACACAATGATGAGAAGACTTTCCTTGATATGTACGGAATGGAATGTTGTGAGTGCGGATGCTGTAGCTATATCTGTCCTGCCAGACGTCAGCTGACTCAGCTGATCAAGGGCATGAGAAAGATTCAGCTCGGCAAGCGGAAAAAGTGAGGGGAGGATTAAGATAAGATGAGCGATCTTAGAAGAGTGTCATCCAATCCACATGTCAGATCCAGGACCACAACATCTAATATCATGATGTGGGTAGTAATCGCTTTACTTCCTGCTGCTGGTTTTGGTATCTACAACTTTGGATTAGATGCACTGATTATTCTTTTATTATCAGTGGCTTCCTGCGTGCTTTCTGAATTTATTTATGAGAAAGCGCTTGGTAAGCCTGTAACTGTCGGAGATTTCTCCGCGGTAGTGACAGGTCTTTTACTGGGAATGAACCTGCCATCCACAGTGCCGTGGTGGATTCCTGTACTGGGCGGCATCTTTGCGATCATAATGGTTAAGCAGCTCTTTGGCGGACTGGGACAGAACTTTATGAACCCTGCTCTTGGCGGAAGATGTTTCCTTATGATCTCGTTCCCGGCTATTATGACAAATTTCGTGACAGATACTTATACAGGAGCAACACCTCTTGCCAATCTCAAAAATGGTGTTGAGGTCAATGTCATGGATATGCTCATTGGTAGAACAGCCGGTACTATCGGTGAGACATCAATGCTCTGTATTGCAATAGGAGCGATCATTCTGTTCGCACTTGGAATTATTGATTATGTGATACCGTTCACATACATTATTTCTTTTGCATTATTCGTAGCTTTCTTTGGCGGATACGGATTTAACTGGTCATATATTTCAGCTCAGCTCGCAGGAGGCGGACTTATGCTTGGTGCCTTCTTTATGGCAACAGACTACGTTACATGTCCTATCACTCCTAAGGGAAGAGTAATTTACGGCCTGTTTCTTGGTATCCTGACAGGAATATTCAGAATCTTCGGAGCAAATGCAGAAGGAGTTTCTTATGCAATTGTGATCACGAACCTTCTTGTTCCTCTTATCGAGAAGTTTACTATTCCAAGAGCCTTTGGAATTAAGAAATCTGCTAAGAAGGAGGCGAAAAAAGCATGAACGATACAAAGAGCATGATTAAAAACGCCCTAATTCTTTTTGCAATAACGCTTGTGGCAGGTGTTCTTCTGGGCCTGGTTTATCAGGTTACCAAGGATCCAATAGCTTATCAGGACAAGCTTGCGCAGGACAAGGCTAACCAGTCTGTATTTGCAACCGCTAAGACCTTCGAGGACGTAGAGCTTGATGCGTCAGCCGCTGAGATGGTTAGTTCCGAGCGAGGTGGAGTAACAATTGAGAGTGTTAAAAAAGCTATTGATGAAAGCGGAGCTGCAGCTGGCTACGTTATTCAGGTGAAGTCCAAGGGATATGGTGATTTCATTGAATATACTGTTGGTATTACTAATGAAGGTAATATAAATGGTATTTCAATTATTTCAATTGCTGAGACTCCGGGACTTGGAATGAATGCTGACAAGGTGATCACTCCGCAGTTTGCTGACAAGGCAGCGACAACCTTTGCAGTTGTAAAAAACGGACAGCTATCTGATGAGGCTACTCAGATCGAAGCTATTTCCGGTGCGACCATTACTTCCAGAGCAGTTACAGAAGGCGTTAATGGCGCAGTTTCATATTTTGAAAAAGCATTGAAAGGAGGAAACTGATATGAGCACACAGGCAAAAAAAGGCGCTTTGGGCTTCAAACAGGATACTCCTGCAGAACGTTTTTTTAACGGACTTGTTGCAGAAAACCCAACCCTTGTACTTATGATCGGTATGTGCCCGACTCTTGCGGTTACATCATCTGCCATAAACGGACTTGGAATGGGACTTGCAACCACATTTGTTCTGGCACTTAGTAATGCAGTTATTTCAGCTCTTCGTAAGACGATTCCTTCGACTGTCAGAATTCCGTCATTCATCGTTGTAATCGCATCTTTCGTTACACTCGTTGAACTTCTTATGAAGGCGTATGTGCCAACACTTAATAAAGCGCTTGGCGTTTACATTCCTCTTATAGTTGTTAACTGTATCATCTTTGGCAGAGCTGAAGCCTATGCAAGTAAGCACGGCATTATTCCTTCATTCTTTGACGGAATAGGAATGGGAATTGGTTTTACCTGCGCTATTACAGTTATCGGCCTTATCCGTGAATTTATAGGTGCAGGAACAGCATTTGATGTGCAGATTCTTGGCGACGGAACTGTAGTACCGGGGCCTGTAGGCGATTTCCTTTCAGGGTATCAGCCAATCAGCATATTTATTCAGCAGGCCGGTGCGTTCTTTGTTCTTGCTTTTCTTATTGCGATCATGAACAAGATTAAGTCCAATATGGAAAAGAAAGGTAAAGATACTTCCAAGTTTGGAGAAGGATGCTGTTCATCTGCAGAAGAAGCTGCAGCAGATAAAATAATGGCAGAAAAAGCGGGAAAGGAGGCTGAATGATCATGGAAACAATTTTAAGTTTAGTAGGACTTATGATATCAGCTTCACTTGTTAACAACGTTGTACTGAGCCAGTTCCTGGGCTTATGTCCTTTCCTTGGTGTTTCCAAGAAGACTGATACAGCCCTTGGTATGGGCGGCGCCTGTATATTTGTTATTACACTGGCTTCACTTGTATGTAGCATTATTTATAAATTCATTTTAAATCCACTGGATCTGTCATATCTTAAGACTATTGTTTTCATCCTTGTAATAGCTATGCTGGTTCAGTTTGTTGAGATGATCCTCAAGAAATACATCGTATCCCTTTATCAGGCGCTTGGTGTATATCTTCCTCTTATCACAACAAACTGCGCAGTTCTTGGTGTTGCGCTCAACAACGTTACAGATGGATATACTATCCTTCAGAGCGTGGTTTGCGGCTTCGCTACAGCTGTTGGATTTACAATTGCTATAGTTATTCTGGCAGGACTCAGAGAGAAGATGCAGTATAACGATATCCCTGCTCCATTTAAGGGAATGCCGCTCGTACTTCTTACCTCAGGGCTCATGGCTATAGCATTTACAGGATTTTCGGCACTCAAATAAGTTATAGGTATAGGGATAAAAGGTGTTATCCATATATCGTGTAACAAATTACAAGGAGATAGGATAATGATTAGTGGAATACTTATAGCAACCTGTGTCGTTGCTGGTGTCGGAATTGTAATTGGAATAATCCTTGGCATAGCAGACATGAAGTTGCATGTTGATGTAGATGAAAAAGAAGCAGCGATCCTGGAAGCTCTTCCCGGAAATAACTGCGGTGGCTGCGGATATCCCGGATGTTCAGGTTGTGCAGCGGCAATAGCAAAGGGTGAAGCGGCAGTTAACCAGTGCCCTGTAGGCGGAGCTCCTGTTGCTGCAACTATTTCAGAAATAATGGGCGTAGAAGCCGCTGATTCCAAGAGAATGGTTGCCTTTGTTCACTGTGGCGGCGACTGTGAAAATGCGCAGCAGCAATACGAGTACAATGGTGTAGCTGACTGTAGACTTCAGATGCAGGCTCCCGGAGCCGGTTCTAAGACCTGTTCATATGGATGCCTTGGCGGCGGAAGCTGCGTTTCTGTTTGTCAGTTTGATGCAATACATGTGGTCAATGGAATTGCTGTTGTTGATAAGGATGAGTGTAAGGCATGCGGAAAGTGTATAGACATCTGTCCTCGTCACCTTATAGACCTTATTCCTTACGACGCACAGGAGTCAGTTGCCTGCAAATCTCAGGATATGGGTAAACTTGTTAACGGATATTGTAAGGTTGGCTGTATTGCCTGCCATATCTGTGAGAAGAATTGTCCGGCTGGTGCGATAACAGTTGAGAATAATGTGGCATCAATAGATCAGGAGAAGTGCACACATTGTGGAACCTGCGTATCAAAGTGCCCTAAGAAAGCAATACAGGCAGTATGACAATGAACTCATGAGTTACTGGAGCGAGCTGCATGCGAGTGAATAGTAACGTTCATTACAGTTTTTTACTGGATGATACAATTATAGGATGCTAGTTTACTGGCTTTTGTGGTATTATGAGAGATAGCGTATGCTAACTGGCACGCGCTATCTCTTTTTTCATTACTTGCTCGCAGACGAGGATAAATTTTTGAATAAAAAAATAATTGGAAAAAATGATCTTATACTTATAATATTCTTGCTGATAATGACCTCTGTTGTGGGAGTGATCATTTTTTTTACCAAACATGAAGGTAAACAGGTGGTTGTAAGCGTTGACGGAGTTGTGACTGACATCTATTCAATTGAGGATGATGGAACGTATGAAATCCAAGGATACAATGGTGGCCGCAACATTTTGGTGATAGCGGATGGTGTAGCCTACATGTCAGAGGCTTCGTGTCCCGACCATCTTTGCATGGGAATGGGGCGAATCAGCAATGTTGGTCAGTCGATAATATGTCTTCCCAACAGAGTCATAATAGAGATAAGGGATGAGAAAACCATAGAGCCTGAGTATGACACAGTATCATGACAAGCTTATAAATGCGGAGGAGAGAGATTTGAGCACTAAGAAAGTATCTATATATGGAGTTTTGATAGCCCTTGCACTTATCTTAAGCTATGTAGAATCTCAGATACCTGCATTTATTGCAGTTCCCGGTATGAAGCTTGGACTTACGAATATTGTAGTCCTTGTGACCCTTTACATTTTGGATGACAAGAGTGCTATGGCAATCAATATTCTCAGGATAATTGTAGTATCAATCCTTTTTGGAACAGCAATGAGCTTTGCATTTTCCATTACCGGAGGAATGCTTAGTACTATCGTGATGATACTCCTCAAAAGGACAAAAAGATTTAAGATTATTGGAATTAGTGCTGCCGGAGGAATAACTCACAATATTGGCCAGATTCTGGCAGCGATGGTACTGATGAATACAAAGGCAATTGCCTGGTATCTTCCGGTACTGTGGATTTCCGGTATTTTTAGCGGTGTAGTGATTGGCATTATAGGTGGACTGGTTTGTTCACGGCTTGATAAGATTAAATAATGCGTTCACAAACAATTCACAATTAATAGTATTGAAAACGATATTTTTTTCTGTATAATTTATTTTTGCTGACATTCAGTCGGCAATGATCACGAGGTTCACTCGATGATTTTTCCACCAATAATTTATAATATGCGCTGCAAAGGCTGCTTTTAAGATTCTTTGACGTTTCTTTTTGGTGCCTTTTTTGTGCGCCAAAAGAGAAAGGAAGAGGGAATGAAATTATTCAGGAAAAAGGAAAATGGAACTAATTCCGTGAAGGAACTACTAAAAAAGCTAAAGAGGCATGATACTAAAGTAGTGGCAATTGCTGTTATTATTGCACTTGTTTTAAGTGGAGGGCTGATCTATATCAGTACTCCAATAGTTGCAACAAAAACATCTGAGGAGTTTGTTGAAAGTGAGAGGCAGGCCAATCAGGATACAGTGGATAAGCTTGGTGAAATCGGGAATTATCTAAATGAACTTGATAAGGTAGTTACAAGTAATCAGGAGAGCCTTAACTCTCTTAGTGAGAAGACAGATACCAGTGAGGGCAAGACGGAAATCACAGATAAAGTGACAAACCTTGATAATAAGCTCAAGGAAGTTCATACAAGCATTTCGGGGACTTCCAGCAGAATAGAAAATCTGAAAACAATAATTGAGAAGGGCGATGAAGACAATAAGGAGCAGATAAATAAGGAGTTTAAAGAAATAACTTCTGAGATCACACTCGTTAAAGAACAGTATGATAGTGCAAATCAGCAGATTAAAGAAATAATGGACAAGCTGAAAAATGAGATTGACTCAGGAAATAAAGAACTTGGAGAAAAAGTTGCACAAAATCAAAAGGCTCTTTTGAATGAACTTACATCCATGGATAAAAATATGGAAAGTAAAAGTTCACAGTCACTTACTCAGTTCCAAAATGATATTGAGACACTAAGTGAGAGTGTTGACAAAAAGTTTGAAGCTTATCAGAAAGCCATGGATACAAATATCGAAGAGGTGAATAATAAAATTCAAAGAAACAGAGACGATGTGAGTGGCGAGATACAGAAAAACAAGGAAGATATTAACAATGAGCTTCAGAGAAACAGAGAAGATGTGAGAGGTGAGCTACAAAAAAACAAGGACGATATAAACAGTGAACTTCAAAGAAACAGAGATGACATTAACAATGGAATTCAAGGTGTGAATAAGGACATAGAAGAAGTAAATAATAATGTCTCAAATAATTTCAACATTATGAATAAGTCTGTTGGAAATGGATTTGACGATTTGAAGGCTTGTATTGAGAATTCCAGAACAGAGCTTAATAACAAACTTGATTCGGTTTTTCAGTGTGTGAGTAATGGTAAAAATCAGCTGGTATCCACATTGCTCACATTTGGAATTTCCGTAAAAAAGGATGCCAAATTTAATGACATTGACGAAGGTATTAGAGCTCTTGGAAATATGAAACTGGATGCAGAGAGGAAAATAGAAGTCTCGGAGCATTCTGTAACTCCATCTAAGATAATGGCAGGACAATCAGTTATCATAAATGATAATGAGATATTAGGAACAGCAACTGGCGACGCTACTGCTGGTGCGGGACATATTTTATCCGGGGAAACAGCTTATGTGAATGGTGCAATGGTGGTTGGATCAATGCCAAATCATGGAGCAGTACAGATTACTTTGGCTGACAGTAACAAAACACAGACTCTGGAAGCCGGGTACTATGACAGCATTACAATATCCTCAGAACTTACCGGTATGTATAAATCAATCAGATATACACATCATGTCCATAGTAATGAAACAACTGATATGACTGTGGTAGATGAGTCTTTTTCATCAGGTGAAGCTTATGGTGTGGAAACCAGTCCATCTGCCGGAGGATGCTATGCATCTCCAATATACGGGCCCTGCGGCGGAAGTGGAGTAGCTACAGAAATAGATCGTGGCGGATATTACTTTGACGTGGATGGAGATGGAAAACTTGACCAGAACATTTTCTATGTTGGATCCTGTACTTCTTGCGGTGGACGTATTTTTGCAAATGGGATTGGCCAGACTGGAAGATGCGATAACCAAAGGATATTAGGTTACAGGGCATCCTGTGGGCATGTTTCGGGGCAGATAATAGCTGCTGAAGTTACATATTAAATGTATAATTTGACATTCTGTTTGTCTGTGCTTACAATGATGTTTGTTGTAGTGTATATAGCACAGATTTGTGCAGATTGGAGTATATATGACCAAGATAGATATTATTTCTGGCTTTTTGGGAGCTGGTAAGACAACTCTTATCAAGAAGCTTTTAAAAGAAGCATTAAATGGAACCAAGGTAGTTCTTATTGAGAATGAATTTGGCGAGATTGGTATCGACGGAGGATTCCTTAAGGAAGCCGGCATCGAGATTACAGAGTTGAATTCAGGATGTATCTGCTGTTCACTTGTTGGTGATTTCGAGACATCACTTAAACAGGTTATGG
>JAEEGL015540011.1_pt1 | contig 14012 bp, 8 predicted proteins | sample 9134231 | NCBI WGS metagenome assembly JAEEGL01 (sample SAMN16246548, study PRJNA631951) | gut metagenome | biome: gut microbiome; feature: rumen; material: fiber-attached | host: Bos | place: Iran: Karaj | collected 2018-10
ACTATAAAATCATCATCGTCAGGTCGGAGTAACTCGAGTAATAAATCAAAGTATTTTTGCATATGGTTATTGTATCATGGAATAAAATTCAGATTTTTGAGACTCATTTAACTGTAATTTATCAGCGATTTGCTCAGAGTATGAATTTATAATCATATTTGTGGCTTTTTCTTGAGATAGACCACGACTTTGCATGTAAAATATTCTTTCAGGCGATATACGTTGTATTTTGGCTCCATGGGAAGCTGTTACATCTGGGGAATCAACTCTAAGTCATGGAATAAGTGATATGTATTTTGCGTTTCACAGAAGGAGAGTCTCTTCATATAGTTTTGCCTCAACATTTTTAATATTTTTTTCAATATGTAAGTTTCCGTTTAATGTGATGGATGCCTTATCGCTAGCGAGGGCAAATACATTAATCAAAATTTTTGTATCTTTAGATTTAAAATTTGTTTGAATATCTAGTTTCACATCCTGATTTTGTATAGCAGGAATTAAGAAATAACATTCTAAGGATGTGTTTTCATGCTGTGCATCGAAAATAAATGAAATTTCACTATTTTTAATCACAGCTCAGAATTTAGTGTTTGAATCTCATTGAGGAATGATATGAAAATCATTCTTTTGATTTTCATACAGTTTTAATATGGTTTTTTCGGTGGAATTAAGAGCAATTTCTTGCATAGATTAATTTTCAGTATTTATAAATCCATATTCTCATTCAACATTTTCATATCCATCATTGCTATGGAATAATGATTCTAAATCATCCAAAATATCTTGTTCAGAATTTTTGGATGGTTGGATATTTGCTGTTGTATCTTCAATTTCGGTATCTTCGTATAATTCTTCTGGTAGAGCGTCTGGTTCTCAAGCACTATGCTTGCGTCATCATATCATAAGGCAAAGAACTAGAATTAGTATAACACCTAATGTGCAGTATAAAATGATTTTTACTTCTTTTTTCATGTGATAATGTCGATGTAAAACATATATGTATATATTTTATTGTATGCAATTCAAAGCTTTTTAAATTAGTATTTTTTGGGTTGACTTTTTTAAGATTTTATATATTATATAATTAATATAATATTTATCCTTTAATTAATTTGAAGATGGGAAAGGTTATGGGTCTATGATTAAATACAAACGATAATAGGTCATATAATAACGAAACATTAGTTGGTGCCTGAAAAAGATTGGCTCATGAGTGAACTCCTAAACAAATTAGTTATGATTCGTGTGTTTGGATAAGAAGTAACGAGGAGATATTAATTGACCAGAAAGGATATACTATAATTAGAGATGTTGATGGCTTATTAAAGAATGTATTACTTTCAAAGTGGCCAAGAAAAGAAGGGGAGCAATTATGATGAGTTTCTTTCCAGTTGATAGAAGTGCTTACCATGGCCCCAAGGGATTTAGAAAAAGATGAAGAAAGGGAAGTTTATACGGATATTTAGGGTTAACTTTTCAATTTATAATTTATATATTATAATTGGATTTATTTGACTTTTTTGCTATTAATACATATAATTACATTGTTAATGATTATGACTAATTTTATTCATAATTCATGAAGCTATGTGAATAGAGTCGAGTATAGATAGACGTGATGTAATGCTAAAATTGTATCATAGTTTTTCAGATAGTCTTTCTGGTGAAGGTAAGAAAAAACTTGAAAGAGTCAAAAAATACTGTAGTAATGGAAAACTTATGAATCTTTTTATAGAATGCTATTACAAGGACTTAACTGCGGGGTATGCGGCAGAAAAAGTAATGTCACAAAGTAAAACTCGTTATGCAAATAATGAAAATTGGCGTAGTATAATAGAATCATATCAAATGTTTCGTTCTCGATTTAAATTAAATTGAAATTTTCAGGGGGAGATCGTGAATTCTAATTATTTATCAGTTCATGATGAAGTTTTATCTTGTTTCAATAGTTCTTCAGATTTAAAACAAGAATATATATGATGGGAAGAATCCTTGAATAAATCAGAGAATCAGGATGTGCTTAAGGCATGGAAAGAATTACATATGGCTCACAAACCTGAGAAGCTTAAAAAATTTTGGGAAATTATACCAAAAATTATTAGTGCACAAAGCATTAAAGAAATCGATAAAATGTTGGAAGATAACGGATTTGTATTTATTTTAAATGGAAAAAATTGACAAATTTGGCGCGCTTCTGCTGTTAGAGATAGAATATATAAAATTATAAAGTATTATAAAATACGATATCCATCTCGAATTAAGGAACAAGAAACCAAAAAAAATTTACTTCTTGTGATGGAATGAGCGATGAATCATTATGGAGGCAATGACGACAATATTGTAGATGAAGAGGGGAATGTGGTCCCTAATTCGCAAAAGTTGAATCGATGAGAATATTGAGGAGAACTTCAAGACAAAGAATATTTTAGGACAGAAAAACAAGAGGAGGGAGAGATGCAATCTGAGCAGGATCCTAAAGTGAAAGATCAGCCAAAGCAGCTTAAATTGTTTGCGGAAGAGGTGTCGGAGAGAAAATTAGGAAAATCTCAGCAATTTTCGCAAAAACCACAACAGGAAGTTGGGGAAAAGCAATTAGTTGCAGATAGCCCTGTTATAAGAGCGCTAGAAATTGATAGAGATGATGGCGATGATGATAGCAGTATACCTTCTTGGCATAGTTGGACTGATATATAATTTTCTGTTTTATTTTATTATAAAATTCCTATCTTATAATAGGAATTTTTAATTACAAGATAAGATATGTTATCTATAAAAAATTTATCAGTGTCAGTATGAGATAGAGAAATACTTAATCAGATTTCTTGTGATTTTGACTTAGGTAAAAATTATTGTATCTTATGAAAAAATGGAAGTGGAAAATCATCATTAGCAATGACATTGATGGGACATCCAAAATACAATGTTACAGGATGAGAAATAGTATTAGATTGAGAAGATTTATTAAAATTATCACCCGATAAGAGAGCTAAACTTTGAATTTTTTTGGCATTTCAGAATATTCCAGAAATTCCATGAGTAAAATTATTTGAATTTTTGAAATGAGTTTATGACAATTCGGTCAAAACTACGACATTTATGGAATTTAAGAAATTAATTGAACCAATTTTAGATGACCTTCAGCTTTCTAAAGAATTCTTGTGGCGTGATTTGAATGTATGATTTAGTTGATGAGAACGTAGAAAATTAGAGATATTACAGATGAAACTTTTGAATCCTAAGTATATTATACTTGATGAAATAGATTCTGGATTAGATGTAGATGCATTTAAGGTTGTTGCTGAAATGTTGAAAGCTCTTTCAACAAATGAGAATTCGTTTATTATTATTACTCATATATTTACGATATTGGAATATATTAATATTGATGAAACAATAGTGCTTGAAAAGTGAAGAGTTGTTGAAAAATGATGATGAGAAATCGCTCAAAGAATTAAAGAAAACTGATTTAAAAAATAATTTTATTTAATAAAAGAGAAAATGAGTATTAGAGATTGGTTTAAGCCAAATGTGGAGCCTATGAATCGCATTTATATTAGTAAATCGGCTTTGTTACATAATTATGGGTATTTACAGTCGTTGAAGCCAAATGCAGATTTATTTCCAGTGATTAAGTCAAATGCCTATGGACATGGAATAGATAATATATTGAAAATTTATAAATGATTACCGATAAAATATATTGTTGTGGATTCTTTTCCTGAGTATAACATAGTTCGTCGTCATAGTAAATTTAATGTGTTATTATTATGAGAAACTTTACCTGTAAATTATGAGAAGTTTAATTTTAAGAGGACTACATTTTGTGTTTATAATTTAGAAACATTGCAAGCATTGGTTAAACTAAACAAGAAAATAAAGATTCATTTATTTTTAAATACATGAATGAATCGTGAATGAATAGATGCAGATTTGCTGCCTAATGCTTTGGAGTTTTTGAAAGATCATGATAAAATAAAGATTGAGTGAGTGATGTCTCATTTATATTGAACGAATAGCTTGGATATAGAAAAACAAATAGATGCATTTAAGATGATGTATGCTCAAATATTAGATTATGGACATACTCCTAAGTATCGTCATATATGAGCTAGTGCTTGATTATTAAAGATACAGGATGATTTCTTTAATGCATATCGTCCATGATTGGCTCTTTATGGATATAATCCATTATCAGAGGAGGATTCAGATTTTGATTTATGAGAAAAATTACAACCAGCTTTGTCTTTATCTTCTGTGATTACTGCAATAAATTCAGTTCCGTATAATGAGTGAGTATCATATGCTCCTCAGTGGAAACAATTAGATAAATCTGACAAAACCACAGTTACAGTTCCATTTGGATATGCGGAATGAATGCCACGTTCAGTTCGTGAAAAAATAGAGATTAGTCATGAAGATGGAGATTTGAAACAAATTGGAAATGTTTGTATGAATTTGTCATGTTACTTATGAAATGAAAAAGTGCTCATTTGAGATAAGGTATGGTTATTGAAACAAGATCAAAAAGTATCTGGTTCTGTCTCATGATGGGCTAGTGCCGCTAATACAATTCCATATGAGATATTAGTTCATTTAGATAGATGAATTAGAAGGGAAATTATAGATTAAAATTAGCTAAATACGAAAAAGTGAGGATTGTTAAATTGATAGTAAAAAGTCCTCATTTTTTTGACATATTTAAAATTATATGTATAATATTCTTGGACTTTATAGTATAATATTGTTTAATCATGGATCTTAAAAAGAATAATGAATTTGGTAGTGTGGAGAGTATGTTCACACAAGAGGATATTGAAAATATGGAAAAAGATAAACAAGAAGTTGAGAATCTTTTTGATAGGCTTTCTAAAAAATGAAAAAAATATTGTATGAGTCTGTTTGCAGATATACAGTATGTTCTTATGAGTACTGAAATATTACAAGATCAACGGGGGAAGCAGGCTCCGATGTTAACTAGAATTCTTAGAATTATTGAATGGTGGGGATCTAAAGATAAACATATGATGGCATCAAAGTTGTCAACTAAATATAAGATTAAAGAAGTATTTAAGTATGTGGAAGATGAAAAAGATCCTGATAATGTACCAGATAGAATATCGGATAATGAGGAGGCGGGGATCCCAATTCATCGTCCAAATAAAAAGAAGAGACAAACGGTTAAAAAATAATAAAAATATAATAAAAAGCCGCTCTATTTAGAGCGACTTTTTTATTTTAGAGTGAATTATTTTGCAGCTCTCATAAGCATAATCATTACATATCATCTTAATTCTTGTAATGTTGGATCATCATTAGTAATGATTCATTCAGCTTTTAATTTAGCTAAGTGAGTTGTGTAATAAGCATCTACTCAGTCTGCTAAACCAAATAGTAATCTAGATAAAGCAGTACCAAATTCTGCTCTAGTTACTGTATCAAATGGTCTAAATTCATTATTAGGCATGTTGATTCACATGATACCTAATTGATATGCTAACGTAACAGCATTTCCATATTGTTCGTTCAATTCACTTGATACATCTGTAAATTCAGGAACTACAACATTAGCTGGTTTCTTTCATAATATATTCATACCATAATTAGATAACATTTTAGCCATTGCTATTCTGTTTAACTCTCCATACATATGTGCGTTTTGTATGTCAGGCATAGTAGTAATACCATTTCTGAACGCAAACTCGTATGCATTATTAAATTCTTTAGTAAATCCATTTTCTAAAATTTCTTGAGAGTTAGAATCTGTGCTAGTACTTCATTCGTTTTCTTGTACTAATGAATTATCTAGTGTTGTTGTGTTTCATGTGTTAGTTAAAGCTGTATCTCATGTAGTGGCTTGTGTTTCTGATTTTTCACATTTACTATTGGTAGCATTCCATGTAAATCCAGAATTACATTGGAATGTACATACAGCTTTAGTATCAGTGCTATAAGAATAATTAGTGTTGGCTTTAGGTTTATCTGTATTATTAGCAGTGGCATTAGATGGTAAGTTTTTACAAGAGTAGCTTGAACTACTTCCTCCACCTCATCAACCTCCACCTCATCATCAGTTTGAAGTTTGTTTAGCTGTTTCAGTAAATAATGCGTAATAAGTTGTATTTTCAGTAATTTGCTCTGATGTTAAGTCTACGATAGTTTTATTATCTCTACTCCATCATTTAAATGAGTATGTGTATGAGGAAGTTTCAGGTTTAGTAGGTGCAGCTGTTCAGTTAAATGTTGGAGTAGATCACCGTGACACATTTTCATCTTTTTGAAGTTGAGTCTCTCCGTTCATCCATGTAACTGTAAATGTATCAATGTCCCATTTAGCAGTTAATATAATATCATCAAATGTATTATATTCAGTGTATTTAGTTTCTCCATTGAACCATCCACTGAAAGTATAGTGTTCTCTTGTTGGATTTTGTGGGAATACAGCTGGTGTTATAGATTCTGTATAGTTTGGAGTTAATGTAATGTCTCCTGTTAATTCGATAGATACTCCTTGATAAATTTGTCCATTAACTTTCCATCCAGCTGGAGTATATGTTTTAGTTACTGTTGCACTTCCATCCGCTGTTATACCATCATCATACTTAAACGTTACTGTTCTTGATTCTGAATCTTTAGTAGGAACTTCTGGTAATGTATACACATCTCCATAATGATATGTTTCTGAAGATTCTCCATTTGTTATAGTTACATCTACTCAAATCCATTTAGCAGTTAATATAATATCATCAAATGTATCATATTCAGTGTATTTAGTTTCTCCATTGAACCATCCACTGAAAGTATAGTGTTCTCTTGTTGGATTTTGTGGGAATACAGCTGGTGTTATAGATTCTGTATAGTTTGGAGTTAATGTAATGTCTCCTGTTAATTCAATAGATGCTCCTTGATAAATTTGTTCATTAACTTTCCATCCAGCTGGAGTATATGTTTTAGTTACTGTTGCATTTCCATCCGGTGTCATATCATCATTATACTTAAATGTTACAGTCTTTGTTTCTGAATTTTTAGTAGGAATTACTGGTAGTGTGTAAGTATCTCCGTAATGATGTTCTAGTCAATCTGGAGCATCATTTATTGTTATAGTTATTGGATCTCCTGTCCATTTGGCAGTTAATTCTATATCATTGTCTCCAGTATAATTTGTATATTTTATTTCTCCATTATACCATCCATTAAAAGTGTAATGCTCTTTTTCTGGATTCGGGAATGTAGCTGATACTGTTGTTGGTGTATAATTTGGTTCGATTGTTGTATTTCATTCTAATGTGATTGTTTCACCATTTTCTTTATGTGCTCAATTTACTAACCATCCGTTTGGTGTATATGTTTTCGTTACTTTACTTGTTGTGTTTTCAGCTCCGTTATCATATATGAATGTTACTGTTGCGTGTTCTGTTGGTTCTTTTGTTCCATTATTTGTTCATAATGCATATTCTTCTCAATAATTATGTCATGCCTCTCCATTTACTGTTACGGCTTCTCCTACCCATTTTGCTGTTAATTCAATATCTGCAACGGTATTATAGCTTTCATACTTTGTTTGTCCATTATACCATCCATCAAAATCATAATGGTCTCTTGTTGGTGTTGGTAATACGGCTGCTGTTACTTCTTCTGTATAATCTGGTACCAACGTTACATTATCTGTTAATGTAATTTCAGCTTCATTCGCATAATGTGTTTCTCCTATTGTCCATCCATTTGGCGTATATGTCTTCGTTACTGTACTTGTGGTATCTGCTGTTATGTTATCATTATATTTGAATGTTACTGTTGCTGTATCATTTGGTTTTTGGATATGATTTGTTGGCAATGTATAAATATCTCCATAATGATGTGCCTGTCCATCATTTTCTCAATCTACTGTTATTATTACATCTTTACCAGTCCATTTCGCATACAATACAGTATCTGCGCTTACTGTATCACTTTCAAAATTCCATATATTTTCACATGTAGCTTCTTTATACCATCCTCCAAAAGTATATCATAGTACTTCTTCATTATAATTTGGATCTGTAATTTTTGATCCGTGTGCAACTTCTAATGCTGTTGGTCCATTTTCTTCTCCGTGCCCATTCAGATTAAATGTTACTGTATATTTTATTTGAGGTGTGGCATATACTTCCTCTGCCTCATTTCAATTTTCTCCTAGTTTTACTACTATATTTCTTCATTCTACTGTTCATCTTCAAATTGTCAGTGGATCCTCATGTACTGCATATGATCAATTTTCATTTCATCCATCTATTTGATAGTCTATCATATAATATTTATTTCATAAATACGTAGCAGTATAGTAGTTTTCCGTATTCAAGGTTGGATTTAATATCGTAACGTTATATTGTAAAGATCTTCAATCAGTTTCATTTGGATGTCCATGTGATTCTTTAATTACTAATGCAGATTTTGCACTACTCACTCTCTTACTAAAAGTACTATCTTTTACTGTTATATTCCATCTTTTTGATCCATCTGTATTATGTACATGTATGTTCCTATCGTATCAATTAAATGTACAATTATCAAACGTTATATCCCCAAACCATGTCCATACATTCCAATATTTTTGATTCTCTGGTATATTAAATGTACATCTATTAAATTGCATATCTCAATATGACGTTAACTCTCATTCTATTACACAATTATTCATTACTATTGGAGCACTATTATGTTTACTTGTTGTTGAATCTATATTTCAATATCCAAATCCATGATAATATGGATCCTTTCATGATGTTGTTGGTTCTATTAATGAGAATTTAACACCTTCAAATGTTGCTCAATTTGGTATATTTGCTATATTATAACTATCATTTGCATCATGCTCAAACACTACTCCATCTACTTCTCATTTTATTGTTATATTTACTGGTAGATTTGGTAATTTATACGTTCATGATTTTAATACTTTTACTATGTCTCATTCTTGTGCTGCAACTATTGCTTCTGCAATCGTTTCGTATAATTGGCTTCATATCTGTGCTTGATATTCTACTTCATCTTCAACACATACTCCATTACTTGCTGTGTGATGATGTCCATCTTCAGCACAATCATATTTTGGTGTACTATATACTACATCTCAATCAAGAGTGATAGTAATCTCTCATCCATTCTTCGTTCCATAACTTTGAGAATCAACATTCGCACGAACAACTTCTATTGCACTTCCATCCTCATACAATCATGATCCAATGATATCATCTACCATAAATATTTTACTACCTCATAATTTATTTGTAGGAAAATTTCATTCAGTTGTTACGTTATCAATTATAACATTATACTTTAATATTGCATATCACACATTTCCATTCACTTTATCTCACTGTTTTACTTCTTTTACGTTAATTGCTGATTTTCAAGTTATCTGTGAACCATTAATGAATTGCGTTCCATTAAATGTTACTGTATATTTCTCCAAACCTCATTCTTGATTATGAGCAGTTACATAACCATAACCATTCGAATTTTCTATTGTTCATCCACTAAAATTAATATTTCATAATGACGTTCGAATGTTATATAAATTTGTATTTTGATAAAAATTACAATTATTAAAGTTCATATCTCACATAGTTGTCAACAATCAATTTATTTTACAACCACTCATTGTAATCACTGCTCAATCAGTTTGTGTGAAATAATGCCTAAAATACTGCCCACCTTCTTGTCACTCTAATAAATCAAATGTTACATTTTCAAATGTCACATTTGCAGAAATTTCACTAATACTTCTCCATCAATTTGCCGCAGGAGCTGCTTGTTTAAATACTACTCAATCAGCATTTCACTTTATTGTTATCGCCTTATTTATTGATGGTAATCCATACGTTCATGCTTTTAAAATTTCTACTGTATCTCATTCATCGCCTGCAGCTATTGCTTCTGCAATTGTTGCATATCAATCATTTCAAATTGCTGCTACTGCATCTGCATCTGTAGCAAGAAGTTCAGAAGCTTCACATGTATATATTTCTACAAAACCATTATTAGGAGTTAGAAGTCATCACTTATATCTATTACTAGCTGTAACTGCTACTCATCACTCACAATCAGTAGCTACTGTAGACAATCCAGAAACTCAAAAATTTTCACCATGGTGTCTAATCCAAATTTTAACTGCTTTATTTCAGAAAACTGGAATTTTTACCAAGATAGCTTTATTGAATTTTACTGAATTTTCTATTTCTGTTCAACTTTCTTTGAAAGTTAAATCTATTCATCATACTATATTATTTCTATCAATACCTGCATTACTTAAATCTTGATTTTCTATTGATGTGTTTTCAAGGAATGTTCCGACTTCTTCCGCACTTGCAAGTGCTGTTGTTTCAAGAGTAACGTTTGTTATAGGTGTTGAATTCTCAGAATCTCAAATTGTTATTTCTGTAGATGCTGTATCTGCTTCCACATAACCATGATCATCAATTTGAGCTTCATTATCTACACATGCAGTTCCATTTCGATGTTGTCATTCTTCACATTCATAATATAATTCTATTTTAAGTTTAGTTGTATCAAAATCAGAAACACCAAGTCATGCACCAAAAGCTGCAGGAATACGGAAAATAAAATATTTTCATGCCTTAATATCTCGTGCATGGCCATCATCAACATAAACACTTCCCTCTACTCCATCATAACTAGCACTTACGCGTCAATTATAAGCATATGGGAAATGCACAGCTGCCCATGCTCCTGTTGCTTTAGAATACCAAATATCTCAAGATACACTACATCCAGGATATGAATAACTAAGAAGTTTTACATATTTACCTGATGGAGTTGGCTCTGATGAAGGTGGAACTGCTGCTGCCTTATATAAACATTTACCGTCTCACGTAGGCCAATCTGTGTTAGACTCTCAATCTAGATTTTGTGCCCAATTTGGAACATAAGCACCTTCAGGTGCTCACTCTGGAACTTTATCTAAACATTTTCCATCAGTTGATGGAAACAGAACACGATACTCGCAAACCTCAGGATCATCCCAACCACTTGGAAATTCTGCTCCCTCAGGTGCTCCTTCAGGTATTGTACAAGTATTAGGTCCTGCTACATCTTCATATAATTCATATATATCATCCTCTCAAACTGTAGCATTTAATACTAACTTATATGATTTATTCCCATCATTTATTATTTGATAAGTATCTCCCCAAGTAGTAGTTAAAGTTACATCTTCCGAAGTTTCACAGTTTAAATCGTTACAAATTTTAGCAGTATACACTCTATCATTAAAAGTTGCAGCTTGACCTCAACAAGAACGATCTTCTGCTGGATAATCTTCATAATACATTTTAAGTACAGAGTTTTCTGCACCGTATGCGTTTTTCCAAGAGGTTACATCATATATGTAATCCCACTCTAAATCAGCTTCAACTTTCTCTGAATCTGCAAAAGCATATTGCAATCCAGGCATTACATTAGTCGTGAATAATAGCACTGCTCCCAGCACCGATATTCACTTAGATAGAAAGTTTTTCTTCATGATTTTTACATTAAAAAATAAAATTGAAGAATACTTGATGTCTCCCACAGAATATTGTGTAATTATTAAAAAAGCACCATACTGCGGGTGCTATATACTCAAATCTAAAAGTTTTGCATCTCTCAGAAAGAATAACCGCAAGCATGATGCTTGAATTTTCTTTCTAAGATTTAAAAAAACTCTGGGCAAAACTAAAGTATATAGCAATTTTGTATTATCAATTTATTGTGCTTTTACAAGGGGATGTCTCAGAATTTAGGTTGTCTTTTCTTTATTTGTTAAAATAAATTATTTACTCTGTTATTTATTAAATTTAAAAAGCCCTTCCAGAGAAGGAGGGGCTATAGAAAATCTTTTTCAAATTTTATTATTTTCTACCTTTTTTGTTTAATTTCTTTTCAATTTCAGCTACTGCTAATCTAGTTTTAATCATTGTATCTGGATTAAGAGACATAGATTCGATTCCACATTCAACTAAGAATTTAGCAAATTCTGGATAATCTGATGGAGCTTGTCCACAAATTCAAATATACTTTCATTTAGCTGTGGCTACTTCGATTACTCTCTTAATCATCTTTTTAATAGCTTCATTATTTTCATCATAAATATCTGAAACTAATTCTGAATCTCTATCTACTCATAAGATTAATTGAGTAAGGTCATTTGATCCAATACTAAATCCATCAAATACTTCTAGGAATTCTTCAGCAAGAATTACATTTGAAGGGATTTCACACATTCACATAACTTTTAGTCCATTCTTTCCTTGCTTTAATCCGAATGAAGCCATTGTTTTAATTACTTTCTTAGCTTCATCTACAGTTCTTGGGAATGGAATCATCACATCTAGATTATCTAGTCCCATTTCTTCTCTTACTTTAAGAACAGCTTTACACTCTAGACCGAAGGCTTCCTTATAGTTTTCTGAATAATATCTTGAAGCTCATCTCCATCCAATCATAGGATTATCTTCTTTTGGTTCGAATTGAGCACCTCCAATAAGGTTAGCATATTCGTTAGATTTGAAGTCTGAAAGTCTAAGGATTACTCTTTTTGGATAGAATGCAGCAGCAATAGTCGCTACTCATTCAGCTAATTTATCAATAAAGTAATCTGCTTTTTCTTTGTATCCAACTGTTAAGTCAGAAATTTGTTTTTTAACATTAGCATCTTTTAACTCATTGAAACGTAGAAGAGCTAATGGATGAACTTTAATATAAGAATTGATGATAAATTCTTCTCTAGCAAGTCCAACTCCGTCATTAGGAATGAAGCTTTCTTCAAATGCTTGTTCAGGAGATCATACGTTCATTGTAATATGAGTTTTGGTTTCTGGAAGTTTAGCAATGTTAATTTCATTTACTTTGAAAGGAAGCTTTCCTTTATAAACGATACCTGCACTTCCTCCACTACAATCTACTGTAATATCTTTTCATTGTGGAATAACTTCTGTTCAGTTGTTAGTACCTACAACACAAGGAATTCCTAATTCACGAGAAATGATGGCTGCATGACAAGTTCTTCCTCATCTATTTGTTACAATAGCTGAAGCGATTTTCATGATTGGTTCCCAATCAGGATCAGTCATATCAGTAACTAATACTTCTCCTTTTTTGAATTTGTTAATATCTGCTACATCTTTAATTACGTTAGCTTTACCAGCTCCAATTTTTTCACCTACAGATCTTCCTTGAACAATAACTTCTCACTTTTTCTCTAATTCATATGTCTTTAGAACTGACATATCTGTATTTGAGTGAACTGTTTCAGGTCTAGCTTGAACGATAAATAATTCTCCAGTTTTACCATCTTTAGCCCATTCAGTATCCATAGGACAGAATTTTCATTTCTTTTGAGAATAGTGATCTTCGATTATAAGTACTTGTTTTGCAAGATTTAAAACTTCATCATCAGTAAGAGTCATCTTTTTTCTGTCTGCTTCAGGTACAGAGATGTTCTTTGTTGGAGCAACTCCAGAATTTGAGTAAATCATTTTGATAGCCTTTTCTCCCACTTTCTTAGAAAGGATAGCTTTCTTTCCTTTTCTAAGAGATGGCTTAAAGATATACCATTCATCTGGGTTTACAGCACCTTGTACTACATTTTCTCCTAGTCAGTATGCACCAGTCAAAAGTACAGCATCTTTAAATCCTGATTCTGTATCTATAGAGAACATAACTCCACTACATGCAAGATCACTTCTTACCATTTTTTGAACAGTAATTGATAATGCAATAGAGAAATGATCAAAGTGTTTATCTTGTCTATAAGAAATAGCTCTGTTTGTAAATAGTGATGCGAAACATCTTTTACATGCATCAATAATTGCTTCATATCCGAAGATGTTCAAATATGTATCTTGTTGTCATGCAAATGATGCATCAGGAAGATCTTCTGCAGTTGCTGAACTTCTAACAGCAACATCTACATTTTTTCCATAGATTTTTTCCATCTTTTTATATGCTTCGATGATAGCAGATGTTAAATCTTCAGG
>JAEEGL015852962.1_pt1 | contig 14012 bp, 10 predicted proteins | sample 9134231 | NCBI WGS metagenome assembly JAEEGL01 (sample SAMN16246548, study PRJNA631951) | gut metagenome | biome: gut microbiome; feature: rumen; material: fiber-attached | host: Bos | place: Iran: Karaj | collected 2018-10
GAGAACGGCAAGATCGACTTCGCCGACAAGAGCGTTACCGAGAACACCCGCGTTTCCTATCCTATCTACCATATCGACAACATCGTACGTCCTGACTCAGAAGGCCCTGCCGCAAACCAGGTAATCTTCCTGTCAGCTGACGCTTTCGTCGTTCTTCCTCCGGTTTCAATCCTGACCTCCGAGCAGGGCAAGTACTACTTCCTCTCAGGATTCACAACTAAACTCGCCGGAACAGAGCGTGGAATCACCGAGCCTACTCCTACCTTCTCAGCCTGCTTCGGACAGGCATTCCTCGAGCTCCATCCTACAAAGTATGCAGAGGAACTCGTGAAGAGAATGGAGCAGAGCGGAGCCAAGGCTTACTTGGTTAACACCGGCTGGAACGGAACAGGCAAGCGTATCTCCATCCGCGACACCCGCGGTATCATCAACGCCATCCTGAACGGATCCATCGACAAGGCTCCTACCAAGTACATCCCTTACTTCAACTTCGAGGTTCCTACCGAACTCGCAGGTGTAGATACCGGAATCCTTGATCCTCGCGACACCTACGCAGATCCTTCAGTATGGGAGGAGAAAGCAAAGGACCTTGCAGGACGTTTCATAAAGAACTTCCACAAGTACGAAAGCAACGAAGCCGGAAAGGCACTCGTAGCCGCCGGTCCTCAGCTCGACTAATTTTTCACAAAAATACTCCAAGACAGGATGGCCCCACGGACCATCCTGTCTTCGTTTATCCGTGTTAAACGTTTCTATTTTGCCTACACGGACAGTGTTCTTTAACTTGTCCGCGGATTTAAACATTATTGAACTATGAACACTATCCTGACTCCTGAAAAGTATGGCGAGCTGAAAACCCGCTATCCACGATTCAACGAACCGTGGAGCGATGAAGAAACAAAAGAACTGGAGGAAATGTACAGTTACGACCTGGCTTTCTCCGATATGGCAGAGCATCTTGGCCGCACCACCAACTCCATAAGGATGAAACTCAAAGCGATGGGGCTCTACACCCCGAAGGCGTCTCCAAGACCCTGGACGGAAGAAGACGACAAGCGTCTGGTGGCACTTTACCTTGAGAACCAATCCTTCCAGGACCTTGCCGGCATCTTCGGCCGGTCGGAGAACGCCGTCATCACCCGCCTTGTCCGCCTCCGCGCCGGCCTCCGCCCCGAACGCTCCCCTTCAGACTCCGTCAGTGAGTAAGGCATTACCCTGGCGAGGGGATTTGTTTTTTGTGAGAAGTTGCGTATATTTATAAGTTGAATAAGAAATCAATAACTAAAACTTACAGATATGATTGCAGCAATTATTATCATCGCCCTTTTGCTTATTCTTGTTTCCTGGTTCGTAAAGGTCCAGAGGGACCTGGTGAGCAAAGACGAGCTCTGCCAGAATGCGATGAGCCAGATTGGCGTTCAGCAAAACAGCCGTTGGGACGCTCTCACGGCACTTGTAGAACTCGTAAAGTCATATAACGAGCACGAGTACAAGACCCTCAAGGACGTTATCGCAATGCGCAAGCAGATTACCGGAACCAGCACGGCCGCCGAGGCAAACGCCCAGGAAGAGGCAATAGCCGGAGCCATCCGCCAGATCAACGTAGTTGCCGAGCAGTATCCTGACCTGAAGGCCAACGAGAATTACGCCAAGGCAATGGACAGCGTGAACTTGTACGAGAACCAGGTGCGCCTGAGCCGTATGACTTACAACGACACCGTCACCAAGTACAACAAGGTGGTACGTCAGTTCCCCGAGTCCATCGTTGCCAACATTCTCCATTTCAACGTAAAGGATTACCTCCAGGAGCCTCAGGGCAAGACCGATATGCCTTCAATGGCAATCTAGACTGCTATGAGACGGTTCCTGCTATCCGCGGTAGCGGCGCTGCTGACGGCAGTTGCCGCATTCTCCGCAAATACCGTCGATGAGATCCGGGTCACTGTAACTCTGGCCCAGGATGGATCGGCGTTGTTCCAGGAAGTCTGGAACGTACACGCCGAATCCGGTACAGAACTGTACGTCTCGCGCGAAGACCTTCGCGAGATGCAAATCTCCGACCTTGCAATCACCGACGAAACCGGACGGAACTTCACCGTCCTCGGCCGATGGGACATCAATGCAAGCAGGAAGGAGAAAGAAGGCAAATGCGGCATAGTGAACACTTCGCGCGGAGTGGAGATTTGCTGGGGATTCGGAGAGTACGGTGATCATACCTTCAACGTGTCCTACAGGATAAGCAACGTCGTCACCGCCTACACAGACTACGACGCTTTCCACTTCCAGGTCGTGCCTGAAGGCATCGCCCCCAGGAAGGCCAGCGTCACAATCATCGCGCCCCAGTCATTGAACGAGGACAACTCCCGCATCTGGGGTTTCGGCTTCGACGGAGAGATAGGTTATGACGAGGGCGTTGTCGTAGCCAAGAGCAACAAGAGGCTGGGAGAATACAACTCAGTAATTGAGCTCCTACGCTTCGACAAGGGCATATTCGAGCCTCAGGTATCCCGCGATTACAGTTTCGACCAGGTTCTTGACAGAGCCATGGAAGGCGCCGACTTCAGCGAGAGTGACGATGTCTTCGGAAAGATCTTTGCCATCTTCACAACCATTCTGTTCGCCATAGCCTTCGCGCTTCCGCTGTTCTTCAACGTTTCGGCAAATGCCCGCAGGAAACGCAAGAAACTGTTCGGGATGAAAGACAAGGACGTTCCCTGGAACAGGGATGTCCCGTATGAAGGAGACATAGTGGAGGCATTCACCGTTGCAGACGACCTCGGCTTCGGGGACAAGAACGGCAACATAGCCTCCGCCATCATAATGAGGATGATATACAAAAGCGTCCTCTGGGCGCAGAAAGATGCCGACGAGAATATCATCCTGGGCTTCAACTGCGGTGAGGAACTCACCGGGGACGAATGGCCCGATTCCGCAAAACGCCTCTACAGGCTGCTTTACACTGCATCAGGCGAAGACCACATACTTCAGCCCAATGAATTCTCCAACTGGGCCGGGATGAACAAGCAACAGTTCTTCAACTGGAGCAACGACATAGGCTCCGACGGAAGGAAGCGCCTCAGCACAGATTCACTTGCGTCAAAGTCTATGTGGGGCACATCGCTCCAGTACTCCGACAAGGGAAGGCAGGAGGCCAAGAAGCTCTACGGCTTCCGCCGTTTCCTGCAGGAATTCACCCTCATAGGAGAGCGCAGCACTCCGGAGGTATCCCTGTGGCAGGATTATATGGTATTCGGAGCTTTGTTCGGAATTGCCGACAAGGTAGGCAAGGAACTCAAGGAAATCAATCCTACGCTATACGAGCAACTAGTTCCTATGGGCTCCGCCACTGTCACCACTCTCGATACCTGGAACCTGTCCAATATGCTGTCCCGCAACATAGAGAACGCCCGCGCCGCGCAACAGGCCGCCCTTGAAAGGAGCGCCCGCAGCGCCGGAGGATTCGGCGGCCATACCTCTATCGGAGGTGGCGGCGGATTCAGCGGCGGCGGCCACGGCGGCTTCAGATAGGATTCCGACATATGTACGATTGGGATTCCAAAATACAGTTTCTTTCAGGAGTGGGGCCCAAAAGGGCCTCGCTCCTGCAAAAAGAGCTGGAGGTCGAGACCATTTCCGACCTCCTCCACCTCTATCCCTTCCGCTACATAGACCGCAGCAAATACACCTTCATAGCAGACATCCATCCTGACTTGGCCTGGGTCCAGGTTAAAGCCAGGGTAGCCAGCCGCAACCTCATAAGCATGAAGCACCTGAGCGTCATCATAGAGGACGAGACCGGCTCAATGGAGATTGTCTTCTTCAAGGGCAACAAATACATATTCGAGAAACTTGTCCCGGGAAGCGAGTTCGTATTCTTCGGCAAGCCTTCCCTCTTCAACGGGAAGCTCAATATGGTACATCCGGAGATAGATTCCCCCGGATCCATCAACGCACAGGGAACTCTTACAGGAGTCTATCCCAGCACGGAAAAACTAAAGAACGGGGGCATTACCGGAAAGGTGATGATAAAACTTATTGCCACCGCGCTGGACCAGTGCCTCCCCCATATTGAAGAAACTCTTCCCGACTACGTAATAAAGGAGAACCACCTGGTTCCGCTGCGCTTCGCGCTCCAGAACATCCACTTCCCCAAGGGCCAGGACTCCCTTTCAAAGGCGGCATACAGGCTCAAGTTCGAAGAACTGTTCTTCCTCCAGCTGAGCCTTCTGAAACAGAAATACGTGCGCAGCCGCGCTGAGAACGGCATACCGATGCCCAAGGTGGGCAAAGACTTCAACGCCTGCTTCCAGGCCCTGCCTTTCGAGCTGACCGGCGCGCAGAAAAGAGTCATAAAGGAAATACGCGCCGACCTCACCAGCGGCAGCCAGATGAACCGCCTGCTTCAGGGAGACGTGGGTTCCGGCAAGACTATGGTGGCGGTGCTCACATCCCTTATCGCCGTGGGCAACGGATATCAGTCCTGTATAATGGCCCCAACCGAAGTGTTGGCGCAGCAGCACTACGCCAACATCTCCAAGTACCTCCAGCCCACGTCCGTGCAATGCGAGCTGCTCACCGGGAGCACGACGGCAAAGGAGCGCAAGCGCATCCACGCCGGACTCCAGGACGGCAGCATAGGCATCATCGTGGGCACCCACGCGCTCATAGAGGACGTGGTGCAGTTCCACAGCCTGGGCCTTGCAATCATTGACGAACAGCATCGCTTCGGCGTGGACCAGAGGTCGAAACTATGGGCCAAGGGCCGCGACGGATGTCCTCCTCACGTGCTCATAATGACCGCCACCCCTATCCCCAGGACCCTCGCAATGACCCTGTACGGAGACCTGGACGTGAGCGTCCTTGACGAGATGCCGCCCGGACGCAAGCCGGTTCAGACCCTGCAGATAGGCCAAGACAAGCGCTACCAGCTGTACAACTTCATGAAGCAGGAGATAGCCAAGGGAAGGCAGGTTTTCGTAGTCTATCCCCTGATATTCGAAAGCGAGAAGATAGACCTGAAGAACCTGCAGAACGGATACGAAGACATCGTCCGCAATTTCCCCTACCCTCCGTACAAGGTAGCCATAGTACACGGCCAGCAGAACAACGACGAGAAGAACTTCAATATGGCCGCCTTCGTGGCCGGAAGGGCCAACATCCTGGTTTCCACCACCGTCATAGAGGTGGGAGTGGACGTGCCCAACGCCTCGGTGATGGTGATTGAGAGCGCCGAGCGCTTCGGCCTCAGCCAGCTGCACCAGCTACGCGGACGCGTGGGAAGAGGCGCAGACCAGTCATTCTGCATACTGGTGAAGGACGTGAAACTCAGCCGGGAATCACAAAAGAGGATTGATTTGCTCTGCGCCACCGACAACGGCTTTGAAATTGCAGAAGAAGATATGAAGATGCGCGGCCCGGGAGACCTTGAAGGTACGCAGCAGAGCGGCCTCCCCATTGCCCTAAACATCGCTTCCCTGTCGAAGGACGGCCTCCTGCTGTCCCAGGCCAGGGAATATGCCCAGAAAGTGCTGGACGCCGACCCGGGACTGGATTTCCCGGCCAACAGGCTTCTTGCACGTGAACTGCGCAAAGATAAATACGACATAAAAGACTACAGTAAAATAAGTTGACACGATGAAAACTGCCAAATTCCTATCCAGCCTGCTCATTATCGCCGCTTGTGTACTTGCGGGTTATTTTGCAGGAACTTTAATCGGAAAAGCTATGAAAAAGAATAACGACCAGAGCGCCGGCTACATCGGACAGTCGGACATAACCCTTTCGGACGGAGTGATGACTCCAGAGGCCCTGCTTTCGATGGGACGCCTGTCAGACCCTCAGCTCAGTCCCGACGGAAAGAGAATCCTGTACGGAGTGTCCTATACCTCGATAGCCGAAAACAGAAGCTGCAGGAACCTCTTCCTCTGCGACATAGACGGCAGGAACAAATTTCAGCTGACAAGATACGCAAAGAGCGTGAGCAACGCCCGGTGGAGCAATGACGGACAGAGCATCTTCTTCATCCAGGACGGCCAGATCTGGAAGGCTCCCCTCAAAGGTAACAAGCTGGGGAAGAAAGAGAAACTCAGCGACATCCCTTCAGGAATAAGCGAGTTCAAGCTTTCTCCCGACCAGTCCAACGTCATTTTCATCACCACCGCTCCCGGTCCCGTAAAGACCCCCAAGGATATGGATCCAGCCCTGGACAAGGCCCGGGCATACACCACTGAGGACCTTATGTACCGCCACTGGGACCACTGGGTAACTGAAATCCCCCGTTCATTCGTGGCTACAACCGTAAACGGAATGATCACGACGGACAACTCCTTCGACATCCTTGGCGACGAGCCTTATGAGCTTCCTACCGAACCATTCGGCGGAGCGGAGCAGCTTGACTGGGCTCCTGACGGAAGGCACATCGCATACAGCTGCCGCAAGAAAACCGGCAAAGACTACGCATTCTCAACAGATACAGAAATCTATATCTTTGACATCCTGACCGGAGCCACCACCCGCATACCAATGGACGGCGGTTACGACACAGACCCTGTATGGAGCCACGACGGCACCAAGCTGGCCTGGGTATCAATGGCCAGGGACGGCTACGAGGCTGACCAGCAGAGGCTTATGGTCTGCGACATCGAATTCGGCACTACCGACGAAGGCCAGAGCGCAGACGTAAGCATCAAGGACATCCGCCAGCTATGCGGCAGCCTTGACCGCGACGTTGCCGGCCTTGTATGGACACCTGACGACAGCCATATCATATTCAACGCCCTCACCGAGGGCCTGCAGGCCATATTCATGGTGGATATCGAGTCTGACTCCTGGGCCCGCATAACCGGAGACGACTGGCCTTATGACTTCGATTCTCCTTTCGGATACATAGCGGGCGGAAACACCGTGAACCTGCTCACCAGCTACAATTGCCTGAACTTCCCTACCGAGCTCGCCTCGGTACGCGTCCGCAGCGACTACACCTGCGAACTCGACCGCATCACCAGGGAGAACGACCATATCTTCACACAGCTCACAGATCCCAAGAGCGAGAGCGTCTGGATTGAGACAGTGGACGGCCAGCAGATGCAGGCCTGGATCCTGTATCCTCCCAAGTTCGACCCTTCAAAGGTATATCCGGCAATTGAGATTGTCCTGGGCGGCCCCCAGAGCACCAATTCACAGAGCTGGAGCTACCGCTGGTGCTACCGCCTGATGGCGGAGCAGGGCTACATAGTGATAATGCCCAACCGTCGCGGAACCACCTCCAGCGGACAGGAATGGAAAGAGGAGATCAGCGGCGACTACATCGGCCTCAACATGCAGGACTACCTCAGTGCCGCCCGCTATATCAAATCGAAGCCTTACGTGGGCAAGCTGGCCTGCGTGGGCGCTTCCTACGGCGGTTACTCTTCATATTACCTGGCAGGAATACACGAGAACACCTTCGACTGCTTCATAGCCCACGCCGGAATCTTCGACGAGGCCGGCCTGTACTATACAACCGAAGAGATGTGGTTCCCCGAGTTTGACAACGGAGGTCTCGGAAGAGGCTACCTGAGCGGATCGCCCTGGAGCCAGTACCCGGAAGCTGTTCGCCATTATGCAAACTCACCTCTTGAGAACGTCCAGAAATGGAACAAGCCCATACTCTGCATCCACGGAGAAAAAGACTACAGAATCCCTTATACACAGGGTATGGCGGCGTTCAATACAGCCCAGATGATGGGGGTTCCGTCCAAGCTTGTCGTGTTCCCGGATGAAAATCATTGGATACTTCAACCACAAAATTCATTATATTGGCACAGAATTGTATATGACTGGCTGGATAAATGGATGAAATAGAATGAACAGAATTCGAACAATTGTCTTATTTGCGGCCCTGACGGCCCTGTGCGCCTGTTCCAACACCAGCAAGACGCAGTTCATGCCTCTTCCGGCGCTGGACCTGACTCCCATAACCCAGTCCGAGATAAAGCCTATGGTCCCGGAAGGCAGCGCATCAGTGTCCACCCTGGGAGGAGACTTCGACTTTGACGTCTTCAAGGCTCTTCGCTCCCGTCAGTCCATCTGCGTATCGCCGTTCAGCCTGGGAGCAGTACTCTCGATGGCTGCGGAAGGTGCAGGCGGAAGCACGGCGGACCAGATGTGGAAAGTTCTTGGAAAGGACTACAGCGCCGCTCCTCAGAACAAGACCGTGAAAGTGGCCAACTCAGTATGGGTAAACAAGCAGGTCACGATGTATCAGGATTACAGGAAGACAGTCCAGAACAAATACTCCTCCGAAGTGTACTCGAAAGACTTCAGCCAGAGGTCTTTCATAGGAGACGTGAACAGATGGTGCTCCAAGAATACCAATGGCAAGATACCTTCCATTCTGGACAACGTAGATCCTGACATGCAGATGCTTTTGCTTAACGCGGTATACTTCTATGACAAGTGGGAAAGTCCTTTCACCCGCACTGACAAGGCTCCGTTCACCTGCCTGGACGGCCGTCTGCAGCAGGTGGACATGATGCACCAGACAGCCAGCCTGCGCTACTGCCAGAACGACTTCTTCCAGATACTGGAACTCCCCTACGAAAGCGGAGATATGGATATGTATGTCCTGCTGCCCCGCCCGGGAGTGGCGTTCGACGACGCCCTTGCTGCCCTCAGCTCTTCCCGTTGGGAAGGATGGAGGCGCGAGCTCCGCTCCGAAAGGGTGCGCGTGAGTATGCCCAAGTTCAAGCTGGAGTGCGAGATGGATTTCACCGGTCTGCTGCAGGACCTGGGAATGAAACTGGCGTTCAGCAACGGTGCGGATTTCTCGCTTATGGCGTCGACTCCGCTAGCCATAGGCTTTGTAAAGCAGAAGACTTACATTGACGTGGACGAAGAGGGCACCGAGGCTGCCGCCGTGACAGGGCTTGGAATGAGGACTACGTCCGTGGCGCCCAGCAACACGATAGACTTTACGGCAGACCGTCCGTTCTTTTACATAATCCGTTCAGATTCCTCTTCCGAGATACTATTCCTGGGACAGGTACTAAACCTTTAGATTTGTACCCCCTAGGCGAATCGAACGCCTATCACAGGAACCGGAATCCTGAATTTTATCCATTAAACTAAGGGGGCGGACACGCCTGCAAAATTACAAAAAAACCAGTATATTTAAAATTATGAAAACAGCATACGTATTCCCCGGACAGGGTTCTCAGTTCTCCGGAATGGGAAAAGACCTGTACGAGAGTTCACTAAAGGCAAAGGCCCTTTTTGAAAAAGCCGACGATATTCTCGGCTTCAAGATATCGGAAATAATGTTCGGCGGCACCGAAGACCAGCTTAAGGAGACCAAGGTAACCCAGCCTGCAGTGTTCCTGCATTCAGTCATATCTGCCCTGTGCCTGCCTGGTTTCAAGCCGGATATGGTCGCAGGCCATTCCCTGGGAGAATTCAGCGCACTTGCAGCCGCCGGCGCCATAGAGTTCGAGGACGCCCTCAGGCTCGTAGCCATAAGGGCCCGCGAGATGCAGCTCTGCTGCGACAAGGTGCCCGGCACCATGGCCGCAATCATAGGCCTGGAAGACAAGGTGGTGGAAGACATCTGCCAGCAGACTGAAGGCATCGTGATCCCGGCCAACTACAACTCCGACGGCCAGGTAGTCATATCCGGCGAGAAAGAAGCCGTTCAGGCGGCTTGCGCCAAGTTCATCGAGGCAGGAGCCAAGCGCGCGCTCCCGCTCAACGTGAGCGGAGCTTTCCACTCCCCCCTGATGGAACCCGCGCGCGCCGCGCTAGCCCAGGCCATAGAGGCGACAGCCTTCAAGGAGCCTGCATGCCCCGTATACCAGAACGTAACGGCATTGCCGCATACCAATCCTGAAGAAATCAAGGAAAACCTGCTTAAACAGTTGACTTCACCTGTCAGATGGTCCCAGTCCGTAAGGAACATGAGGGCTGACGGGGCGGAAGAATTCATAGAACTGGGCCCCGGCACAGTCCTTCAGGGCCTTATCAAACGTATAAAGTAGCATGAATACCAAAGGAGACAACTACGCCAAGTTCTACCTTGTGCAAGAAATGATGGGTACTGTGGATACAGTACGTAAGTTTGACCCTGCCTGCGCTTCTTTCGTGGCCAAGGCTGCCGCCAGGAGCGGAAAGCTATTCTTCTCCGGAGAAGGCTCCAGCCGCATTATGCCGTCCAAGAACGCCGCCCGCAGATCCAAGACCTGGGGACTCGACCTGAACGTCCAGACCGAAGGATCTCATCAAGCCCTGGAGTATGACCTCTCCAAATACACTGTGCTTCTCGCATCCAATTCCGGACGCACCAAGGAGACCCTTCTGCTGGCAGGCAAGCTGAAGGAAACAGGCCATAAAGATTTCTACGGCCTTACTGCCAACGAGGGCACTCCCCTGGAGGCTGCCTGCGTCAAGAGCCACATCCTCCAGTGCGGATGGGAGAATGCCGTGGCAGCTACCAAGAGCGTCGTAGAGCAGGCCCTTTTCTGCGATTCCATCATCTGGGAACTTGCCGGAAAGGATATGAAACCAGCCCTCAAGGCTCTCCCTGGCCAGATAGAAACCGCCCTGACACTCCCCATCCCCAGACAGATAGTTGACTGGGCAAGAGAGGCTAAGACCATCTACTTTGCCGGAATGAACGACGGCGTGGCCGAGGAACTCACCCTCAAGACCAACGAGATCACACGCCGCAAGAGCGATTTCCTGGAGGGAACCTACGCCCTTCACGGACCCGAGGAAGTGATGCAGGACAACGACATCGTCTTCGTCGTAAATCCAATCGAGAGCGAGTACCAGAAATACAAGACAGTATTCGAAGGTGCCCACGTACACGTGGTGGCCATCGATACCAAGCCCACTCCTTTCACCACTATTGTAGTGCCTGAAGCCGGCCTGATGCAGCCTTACGTATATCTCTGCGCAGGATGGAACATCCTCGTGGAAATAGGAATGGCCGACAACATCAACCTGGACAAGCCTGAGAGAGCCCGCAAGATAGGCAACGAAATGTAATTATGAAGTTCCTTCGGAACCCGTCTACGGATCCCCATTTCAACATGTCGTTCGACGAGTACTGCCTGCAAAGGCTGCCGTCGGACGACGATGTGTTTTACCTGTGGCAGAACCGCCCCTCCGTGATTATCGGACATAACCAGGACGCAGCCCGCGAAGTCAACCTGGAATACCTTGAGCATAACGGGATAGTCCTGGCGCGGCGCGTCACCGGAGGGGGCGCAGTCTACCACGACCTCCAGAACCTGAATTACAGCATCGTGGGCCGCAAGCCCCGCATAGACGTAATAGTGGAAGCCCTGCGCAGCCTGGGCGTTCAGGCAGAGCTGACAGGGCGCAACGACATTTTCGTGGAAGGGCGCAAGGTATCGGGCTTTGCCCGAAGCGTATACCACCAGCGGGAACTGATTCACGGGACGCTGATGTACGACGTGGACATAGATACGCTCACCCGCGCTCTGGACACCCCTGAAAGCAAGCTCAACCGCAAGGGCGTGGCGTCGGTCCGTAGCCGCGTAACCAATTTGAAGGACTACCTTCCAGGGATTGCAGACATATATCAATTCCGGGACAGACTGCACGCACTGCTCGCCTGCGGGGATCCGGAAATAATCCTGGGCCCCGAAGCGATGGATGCTATTGAAAGGCGCCGTACAGAGAAATTTGCGGCGCCGGAATGGATTTACGGAATCAGTGGCACTCCAGTCCCAGAGTCTCTTTGATTATCTCCGAAACCGTAGGGTGAGGGAACACCACCTTGTACAGATTATCTACCGTAACGCCCTGCGAAATGGCCAGGCAGGCGGTCTGTATTATCTCGCTGCTGGAATTGCCCAGCATATGAACGCCTTTTACCAGACGGGTCTGTGAGTCGAAGACTATCTTGCACTGGCCCTCTCCCCTCTCGTTTTCAGCCACGAAGCGGCCTGAATAGGCCATAGGAAGTTTCAGCACGGAGCAACCCGGAGCGTTTTCCTCTGTAAGCCCGGCCCCGGCCATCTCAGGATTGGTGTATACTACACCCGGAATGGCGTTGTACTCCATCTTCTCATCCTTCCCAAGTATGTTGTCCACAGCCACCTCGCCTTCGCGGACGGCGGTATGGGCCAGCATAGAGAAACCGGTGATGTCGCCCGCTGCATATACGCCCGGGACGTTGGTGCGCATATGGTCGTCAACTTCCACGCCCCTGCCAGCCTTCACTCCAATGTTCTCCAGGCCGAAGCCTTTTACATTGGGACGACGGCCTGTGCTCAGAAGGATCCTATCCCCTGTCACGCTCATCGTCTGCCCTTCTGGGTCGGTGAAGCAGACTTCGCCTCCCTTTATCTCGCATACCTTGCAGCCCAGGTGGAACTCGACGCCTTTCTTGTCGTAGGCGCCACGGAGCATCGCCGCCTGTTCGGAATCCATTCCCCCCAGGATCTCAGGGAGCATCTCCACTACGGCCACCTTGGTTCCGAGGCTGTTGAAGAAACTGGCGAACTCCATACCTATCACGCCTCCGCCTATTATTACGAGGCTTTCGGGACGCTCTCGAAGAGACAGGAGTTCCCTGGCAGTGACTATGATTTCACCCGCTTCGGATATACCGGGAATGGGCGGAACCACAGCGGAAGAGCCGGTGCAGAGAAGCAGATTGCGGGCTTCATAGTCCTGGTCAGAGGCTTTGAGGGCGAAGCCATCTGCAGTACTTCCGCATATGAAAGCCTCCTGCCTGACAACTTCCACACCCGAGTCGCGCATCTTGACGCGGACTCCTCCAACCAGTTTCTTGACCACTTTGTCCTTGCGGTCGGCAATCTTGCCATAATCGGCGGTCACCCCTTCCGAGAATATGCCATACTTCTGACTGAGAGCCGCATGCTCATACAGCTTAGCACTGTACAGCAATGTCTTGGTAGGGATGCAGCCCTCGTTCAGGCAAACCCCTCCCAGCTCGTTTTTTTCAAACAGAATTACACTGAGGCCGTTCACTGCGGCCTTGTGGGCGGCATTGTATCCGGCCGGCCCTCCGCCGATTATCGCTAGATCGTACATTGTTTTAAAATAAGCCCCGCAATCGCGGGGCTATGATGAATGGTTAAATACTATTTAAAGAGCATAGGTGCCATCTCATACAGGCAGCGCCTCCAGGTGAGGAACTCGTGTGCTGTTCCCTCTGAGATATAGCCCTTGGCATTGAAACCGGAGGCCTTGAGGTCTGCAACTGCGTTGAGAGTACGCTCGGCGCTCTCCTTGCTTCCGCATCCGATGAAGATGCCTCTTACCTGATTCCTGTCCTTGATCTCACTCGGGGTGTAAACACCGCCGCTGAGCAGTCCGTACCAGCCGAACATCTCGGGACGGGCAAGGGTGATGGTATGAGTCTCGCCTCCTCCCATTGACAGACCGGCCATTGCGCGGCCCCACTTGTCAGCGCGGGTGCGGTAGTGGGCGTCAATGTAAGGAACAAGCTCGTCGCAGAGCACTTTCTCGAAGTCTGCGCTGGTAGGTCCGGGAACGCCAAGACGCTGCTCATTGGTAAGACCGTAGGTCATTACTACCAGGAACGGCTCAATCTTGCCGTCTGCAATGAGGTTGTCCATAATGAGGTTGGCATGACCCTGGTTCCACCAGGCGTACTCGTTCTCGCCCCAACCGTGCTGCAGGTAGAGCACGTTGAACTTCTTGCTCTTCTTTGCAGTGTCATAGGTCGGAGGTACGTATACGAATGCGCGGCGGAGCTGGTTTGTGCTGGCAGACCAGAACAGTACCTGCTCTACGGTTCCGTGAGGTACGTTGCGCTCCTCATAGAAGGCACGGTCGTGTGCGGGAATTTCGATACCGCTCTCCCAGCGGGATGAGCCGTAGTAGTTATGGGTTCCGGGATCGTTGACTACGCCACCGTCGATTGTGAGGTGATAGTAGTGGAATCCCTCGTCCATAGGACCTGCGGTGGTTCCCCACCACTTGCCGTCGTCACCCTTGCGGAGCACGGTTCCGCCGGATCC
>JAEEGL015883567.1_pt1 | contig 14012 bp, 16 predicted proteins | sample 9134231 | NCBI WGS metagenome assembly JAEEGL01 (sample SAMN16246548, study PRJNA631951) | gut metagenome | biome: gut microbiome; feature: rumen; material: fiber-attached | host: Bos | place: Iran: Karaj | collected 2018-10
ACTAACCAATGTTCGCAGTGTGACGGCCGACGAAAAATTATTCTTGGCACCGCCACGTAAAATGTCACTGGAAGAAGCATTATCGTATATTCAAGATGATGAATTGGTAGAGGTGACACCGGCAACAATTCGCCTGCGCAAGAAAGAATTGGACAGCGGAAAGCGCAAAAAACTGGCACGCGGTAAAGAAGAATAAAAAAATGCCTGTTTAAGTAAACGGGCATTTTTTACAACATGTTAATCCATGATTTTATATACTGAAACGGTCTAAATTTTATTTTTAATCCATGTGATTTGATATCATTATATATTATATCATTTTTGATAGTCCGTCGCAAGAAACCATACGACAGCATTTGTGAAATTGCAGATTTTTTTATAAACGGAATTCCATGTTGCAATAACACCCACGGTTTCTTATATACAGTGTTGCACCGATGATTATCTTGCCGAAACAAAACATACATTTTTTTCGTAATAGACTTTAGCAGTTTTGATAATCCAATTTCGTATTTATTTATAATATCTTTTTTATCTGTTTGTTTTGTAATTGAATGCATAAATTTACTAAAATCCGGATTATGCGCAATTTCACTGCGAAATCCGACAAACCACGATTGTACATGCTCTGGCGTAACCTCATCTTGATTACTGACCATTCCAACAAAATCCGATTTAGTACGTTCCATTTGTTTAAGAACCACACCAATATCTTTGTCCGATACCGGACCGTATACAGAATCATTCACAAAATAAATAAAATCATAATTATCAAATAATTTTTTATTTTCGGCATATATGTACGCGCGTTTATATGAACCAAAGTCATATTCACCATGCTGTTTTGCCGCAGAATATATAACATATGGTTTTAATTTATTTAGTTCCCGCATTGGACAATCATTATCCATAACAAAAACAACATCACCATAATGCGATAATGTCGTAACATAAAAGACCAATGCATCGTCTATTATGCCGTTTTTATTATATCCCGCAAACAAGAACAATCTGGACATTTTTAAACCTTTACCAAGAAAATTGTAAAATTATATTTATAACATGTCCAGGAATAAAACCACCCATCAATTATATTTTTATTTGCAGTCGCAAATGTTTATATTTATAATAAAAACAATATTTAACAAAGGGGATTTTGAATGCAAACACCACTAATATCTGTTGTTGTACCAATGTATAATGCGGAAAAATTTATTCGCAAATGTATGGAACACTTGGTTCATCAAACATATAAGAATCTTGAAATAATTGTTGTTAACGACGGCAGTACCGATAAATGTGGTGACATTATCAAAGACTATGCAAAACATGACAAACGCATAAAACTGATTACACAAAAAAATGCGGGTGTATCGGTTGCATCAAATGTTGGTATAAATGCTGCAAATGGCGAATATGTACATATACACGACCATGACGATTTTGTAAACCTGGATTATTTTGAAAAAATGGCAAATGCCGCCGCGATAACAGATGCAGATATTTTATGTGGCGAAGTAAACGAAATCGGATACAGTTTTCCAAAATTTAATGCAATTGAAATTTGCACATCACTGGACGACAAAATAAAAAAAACACATGCAAATAAATTTAATCCGGCATGGCGATATGTGTATAAAACCGAATTCTTGCGCCGAATAAAATTACAATTTGAACCATCCGTTTGGGGTGCCCAAGATATACTGTTTTCCAAACCTGCAATTGTTTTGGCAGATACGGTTGCATTGGTTCCCGGCGCAATTTACAATGTTATTGACAAACCAACATCACTTGGTAAAGACAAAAAAAAGCAACGCGCAACAACGACCGCGGAAACGGCGCGTGCATGGCAACGGTATTCAGAATTTCTGAATAAACATGGCGCAACCGAATTATTGAACGCGCCCGATACACCTATGATTCGCGACCGTTTCACAGTATTTAAGATTACACTGTTCCGTCGTGATATATATTCACGAAAAATCAAATATTATTTATTTGGTATAAATATCGGCACACGACGACTGGATTAAAAGGAACAATATGACCAAACGTTTATTTCTAATTGCCGGATACGATAAAAACGGGCATGTTAATTCCGCATTTGTGCATATGGTACATTCATTATCAGAATATGGCGATTGCGTTGTGGTTATGGATAACGAATCAACAAAATCTGAATTAAAAAAATTAAATTCATATTGTATTTATGTGGATGCAACGCGTCATGGTGAATATGACTTTGGTTCGTATAAACGCGCATACAAATGGGCAAAAAAAAATTTGAATTTATCGGACTATGATTTCGTCTATATGGTGAATGACAGCGTATACGGCCCATTATTTGATATGAACGAATACTTTCAAAAAATGGAATACTCAAAAAATGATGCATTCGGTATGGTACGAAAAACCGGTGGCAAATCTGAACATATACAATCGTGGTTTATCGGTATGCGGCCATCGGTATTTTTGTCTGAATGGTTTGACGAATTTATAATGTCTGTAAAAAAACAACCTAACAAGGCTGCGGTTGCAACCATATATGAAAATGGTTTTACCGAGAGATTAAATGCACATAATATAAAATGGGATTGTGTATATCATGTCCATAATCGTGGTGTTTATAACAAAGTAAAAAAACTTTTTAAACAAAAAATGCCATTTATAAAAAAATTGGCATTTACCCGACACAACGGTTCTCTTGGGGTCCAGATAGCATATGTATTGAATAACCTGCCCGATAATTTACGCAATGATATATTTAATTCTGCATGTGATGTATATGGTAAAGAATATATGCATTGGTTACTAACGAAAAATCCGATTAAAATATTTTTCAGATATGTTAAATATATAATAACGAGGATATTTTGAAACGATTAAAAAAAATTGCTGCAATTACAATGGCGCGAAATGACGAATTTTTTCTTTCGCGATGGGTAAAATATTATGGCAATGAACTTGGCCACGAGAACCTTTATATTATTCTTGATGGACTTGACCAAACAACACCCAACAACGCAAAAAATGCGAACATTATAAAATTACCACATACCGATATGTCGCGTATCGCCGGTGACAAATACCGAATAAAAAAAATATCAGAATACGCCAAAGAATTATTCAAAAATTATGATATTATTATCGGATGCGATTCTGATGAATTTCTGGTCGTTGACCCACGATTAAAAAAATCTTTACGCGAATATCTTTCTAACCTGAAAATAAACACATCCGTGTCGGGTCTTGGACTAGACATTGGGCAACATCTAACAAAAGAATCGGTACTGGACAAACAAAAACCTATATTGAACCAGCGCGAATATGCTTTGTTATCCACCCGTTATACAAAACCGGTTGTGTTAAACAAACCATTAAATTGGGGCAGCGGTTTTCACAGTATCCGCGGGCACAATTTTCATATAGATAAAAACTTATACCTACTGCATTTTGGTGCAGTTGACATGAAAATATTGATAGATAAAGCAAAAAAACGCGGGCCAGATTGGGTAAATCATCTGCGCCGCCGCGGTAACGGCACAATGAATATTATTACCAAGAAACACGCACACAGCGAATCTATAATAAAAATAGTTCGCACTATGCAACGAATATTTCGTCCCATTTATGCAATGGATAAGCCCGGAATGTTGGGAATTAAAATTGTTGTAAAAATCCCAACAAGATTCAAAAAATATGAAATATAAAAAACGGCGCATTTTCGCGCCATATTTTATTCACGAATAAATCGCCAAATCTTGTCTCGCAGTTTATACATTTCTTTATTCGGAACAAAATCCAACGCACCAATTTTATAGAGTTTATAAAAACATTCGCGGGCGGCATTTAAATCAGATATGTCTTCAAGGTATTGAACTTTATCAAATGCGCGCGCGATAAAAAACCACAAGAAATTTTTATTCCACATACTGAATTGGTATGCGTTTGCTTTGTCATGATATTCCAAAAATGCATGTTCTATACCGCGGCATAAACTTTGCATAATACGAAATTGGTTTGCCGCCAAAACAATACCGCCAAAATTCGGACGATAAAAATACAACGGTAATTTTAAAATTGTCACCCGCGGATTCTTTAACATGACCTCACTCCACCATGGGAAATCTTCAAATAAAATTCCTTTTACAAACGGGACATCTGCAATCAAACCACGCCGGTACAAGTTTTTCCAAACCTGACAATGTTTTATTAACCATGAACGATGAAAGTTGAATAAATTATGTGTACGTTCGGTCGCATATTTAAATATATCGTTGGTTGACAAACTGCACACACAGGAAGGACGGTATTTATAATGCATTGCGATTGGCACCAGGTCATCGGTATTCAACCCAAGAAAATGGCGAACCATCAAATACGGACGATAAAACCGGTCGTATCTAAAAGACACAATATCCGTATCATCGCGTTGCGCCATATAGTGGGCGATTTCCATTGTTTGTGGATGTATAAAATCATCGCTGTCCAGAAACATTATATATTCACCGGTTGCGTGTTTCATTCCAACATTACGCGCATCGGACAGACCGCCATTTTCTTTATTTACAACAATAATGCGTTTATCGTGGGCGGCATATTCCGCCAATATTTTATCACAGTTATCGGGACTGCCATCGTTTACACATATCGCCTGCCAATCGGTAAAGGTCTGGGCCAGAACACTATCAAGACATCTGCGCAGATATCTTTCAACATTATATACGGGGATGATTATTGATATTGCCGGCATAGACACCTCCTAGGAATTTGTAAACATCCTCACGCAGATTATACCATTTATTGGGAACATTGTCAAAAACACCGATATTACGCAAATCGGTCAGCCACATATGTGCATTATCAAAATCGTGTTTTGTCTCAATATATTTAACTTTACGAAATGCCCAATTTATAAAACACCACATAAAATTTTCCGACCATTTTTTCATCTGATAATCACTGGCTTTTTCACAAAACGCGCTGTATGCCGCCGATATTCCCGCACACAACGATTCCATAATTCTCATCTGATTTGTTGCCAAGACAATTCCGCCAAAATTTGGACGATAAAAATATAACGGTAAATTCACAATTGTCACACGCGGATTTTTCAGCATAACCATACTCCACCATGGAAAATCTTCAAATAAAATACCCCTTATAAATGGAACATCGTTAATAAAATCACGACGAAACATCTTAGTACAAGAATGACAGTGTTTAATAACCCAGTGTCTTTTTATATCCAGTTTTTCCGGAACACATTCAAACGCATATTTAAACACATCGTCCGTCACAACCGTTTTTATTTTTTTTGCATTATATTTTCTGCGAATTGAAACCGGCAATTTATGTTCACGATTTATACCAATCCAATGCAAAATTTTTTGCCAAAAGCGGTACCCATGATGATATGTATAGGTGACAATATCCGTATCATCGCGTTGCGCCATATAGTGGACGATTTCCATTGTTTGTGGATGTATAAAATCATCGCTGTCCAGAAACATTATATATTCACCGGTTGCGTGTTTCATTCCAACATTACGCGCATCGGACGGACCGCCATTTTCTTTATTTACAACAATAATGCGTTTATCGTGGGCGGCATATTCCGCCAATATTTTATCACAGTTATCGGGACTGCCATCGTTTACACATATCGCCTGCCAATCGGTAAAGGTCTGTGCCAGAACACTATCAAGACACATACGCAAATACTTTTCAGCATTATATACGGGAATGATAACAGAGATTTTCGGCATTATATGTCCTTTTGATTTATAACAAAATCCGCAAAACTGTTTGGAATGACTGCTGATGAATCACAATATGTTAATTTTTGAAAAAACACATTATTTGATAAAGAATTGAAAATATTTTTGTCAAATGGTTTATCCCATAATTTCCATCGCATTATATGCGTAGGGTCTTGGTCAATACGCAACATTTTTTTAAAATATTTTTTCGCACGCACATCATTTTCCACCAATGTTTTAAATAATAATTGGTGAACAAAATAATCCATCGCATGATTATTATTTTTCCAGTATTCAAAAATCATTGCCCGCCATGCCGCCAACAAATACGAACCGCGCCGCGCCCGGATAAAACAGTTTTGAACAAAACCATATCCCCAAATATTACCAGCCATGTACATAAAGAAATCTTGGGCTATAATATTATCTGGAATTGGTGCGGTGACAAATGCAGTCGCATCCAACCATATTCCACCATAGCGATATAATAATTCAACACGACATATATCGGCAAAGTGCGCATTTTTTATTAAGCCACATCGCCGCTTTTCCATAATATAATCTGGCAAAGTTATATATTCAAACAAACTCTTTTCATCAAGAACAATCAATTTTTGCTTGCAATTTTGTCGCACACTGCGAAAACATGACTTAACTAAATCTGGCGCACTATCTTCGCCCTGCAACCAAATTGTAAATATTTTATCTGACCCGTTTTGTGTAGATTCATCTGGAACATTTTTTGTTGCGAACAGATACTGTTTCAAATACTGGGGGACTAAACGCCCCAAAACATTTCCACGAATCGCCCTGCGTCGTTCACGACTGCGCCAGGGCCAGTTAAAGATGTGTGCATCCATTACAATTTTGAATCGTGTAAACCAATATTTAATATTCATCGGTTTCCTATTATGTAATATGGACACCATCGGATTTTTAATCATCCGATGGCATCACATTATCATCATCATCGGATGGTCCGGTGGTCATTTCTTCGGCAATACCATTTGCACGCGCCATAATTTTATCCAGCAATTCTGCCTGGGCATCTGGATGTTCTTTTAACCATTGACGGGCATTTGCTTCACCCTGACCGATTCGTTCATTGTTATACGAATAGAAACTGCCGGCCTTGTCTATAAAGTCATACTTTACACCCATATCTAATATTTCACTTATCCGGGAAATACCTTCGCCATACATAATTTTAAAGTCAACGGTACGAAATGGCGGCGCAACTTTATTTTTAACAATTTTAACACGCGTTTCATTACCAATAACATTTTCTTTATCTTTTATTGCCCCCGTACGGCGAATATCCAGTCGCACCGATGCATAGAACTTTAACGCATTTCCACCACTGGTTGTTTCTGGATTGCCAAACATAACACCAATTTTCATACGAATCTGGTTGATAAATATCAACAATGTATTACTGCGCGAAACACTGCCTGCCAACTTTTTCAATGATTGACTCATCAGTCGCGCCGTGGTTCCAACAAAACTGTCACCGATATTTCCTTCTAATTCGGCCTTTGGTACCAGTGCTGCAACCGAATCGATGACCACGACATCAACAGCCCCAGATTTAATCAGCGTATCTGCAATTTCCAACGCCTGTTCACCCGAATCAGGTTGCGATATAATCAGGTTTGCAACATCAACCCCTAATTTTTTTGCATAACTTGGGTCCAGGGCATTTTCGGCATCTATATAAGCGCATGTGCCACCTTTTTTCTGCGCTTCTGCAACAGCATGCAATGCCAAGGTGGTTTTACCACTGCTTTCAGGACCGTATATTTCAACGATACGCCCACGCGGATACCCACCAATTCCAAGTGCAATATCCAATCCCAGAGAGCCCGATGATATTGCCTCTATATTCTGTTGAGAACCATCACCCATTTTCATGATGGCTTCTTTACCAAATTGTTTCTGAATTTGTGCGAGTGCCGATTCCAATGCTGGATTTTTTGCCGGTGTATTTGTCGCTTCTTTTTTTGCCATAATAAACCCCTTTTCTTGTTCTGGAATCATACACAGAAAAACCACTACTTGCAATTATTTTTTAGAAATTAAAACCAATATTGACATAACCCCAATCGCCGCTGTAACAAACCAAACCGCCGATGTGACACCAAACAAAGTGATGCAGCCCGCCCCAATAATTGGTGCAACAACATTAGGCAAATTCGCACTGGTTCGAAATACACCATAAAACCTGGACTGCTGGGACTTTTTTGTGTTATCAAAGAACAACAAATCATGCACTGGTTCCATAAACGCACCAGAAATCTGCCATAAAACAAAGATTGCCAACAATGGAAAACCGGTCGCAAATGTCGCCCATACCGAAAACGCAGCAAACGACCCAAACCCCAGTATTAGCCATACATTTTTGCCAAATCGGCGCACCAATCGTCCCATAACTTCGGACAGCAACAAATATGGTATAATGCCAAGTGTAAGAACCAATCCCAGTGTATCTTTGGAAAAACCGTTTTCAATAACCACAATCGGCACATACAGATATCGCATTGCACGCAACGAATAGAAACCAAAATTCACTGTATATGCACGCAACATACCTGGGGTCCGAAAGAACGCCATCGCATTACGCCACAATGCACGAACTGTTCGTCGCGGATTCACCGGTTTTATTTGTCGTTGCGCCTGGGACAAATGGAAATATTTAAAAAACACCCATGCCCCAAGATATATCGCCGAAGACAAAAAAAACGCCGACCGATTACCAAACTTGGTTGCAACCATAACCGCCAACATTGGTGCAAATAATGCGCCAATATTCGTCCATAAATGGTACCGTGAATTTAACCTTGCCATACCGGCATTTCCAGCAAAATCCGACATAAACAACGGTATCAACATTGCCGTCATTGTTATTGCAAAACCACTGGTATAATCCAGCACAATAAATGTTCGTGGCAATACAGAAAACCCCATCATTGCATAGCACACAACCAACATCAGTAACGAGAAATAAAAAACTTTTACCTTTGAAAACTGGCGAAATATTTCATGTGCAAACAACGCAGTAATCATACAGAACACAGAATAAATCGCAACATAAATACCAACAATCGCAGAATTTTGAAAAATACTTAATATAACCAGTGAATAAACCGCATTATAAATACCATCGGCGAACCCAGTAAAAATCCCCAGGTTTGCAAATGAAAAGCCACTAACCGAACTGCGCACCGAAATATACTTATCCTTTGCCATAAAATCCCTTCCTGCATCGTGTGATTATATCACAAATTCACACAAATCGCAAAGGATACAAAAAAACGCACCAAATGGTGCGTTTCAAACTATTTTGCGTCTGACTTTTGATTTCTTTTTTCGTACAAATCCGCAAAATCAACCATCTGCATTGCAAAGGGTGGGAACCCAGATTCGGCGGTCAAACGCGTCACCAATGCACGCACAGACGGGAACAACAATGTTGGAACATCTATTAACAGAGTACGTTTCTTTACTTCTTCATCTTTTTCTTCTTCCATTTGCACTAGCCCTGAATAAGTTGTTTCAATCAAAAATATTGATTTAGAATCGGCCTTTAATTTTGAATGAATTTTTGTAATCAAATCAACCATATAAAGATTCTTTTCTGAACCTTTGACCTGCATATCTATATTTATTTCCAATTCGGCCTGACCATTGTCTTGTTTAAAGAATAAATCTGGGACATTTGGGCTTTCAAAAGAGATATCTTTCAAAAATTGCGATATGATATTGAACTTTGCCATACGATTGCTCCTTTTTTTATGACTCGTTTTATGATAATATAGCATTATCAGTGGATTTTACAAGTAGGAGAGATAAAAAAATGATTAAACGAATAAATATACGAATTTTCTATAATATTATTGCGGTAATAACCGGAATATTCTTAGCATCGTGCGATTTATCAACACCAACGCATACCGGCGATGATTCGGTCATTCCGGAAAACAACTTTAAAAAAGTATCGTTTTCGTCCCTGCCCGACTGGGAAAAAGATGATGTTCGTTATGCTCTCCAGGCTTTCAGAAATTCTTGCAAGGCAAAAATTAAATACAAAGGCACTATTATTCCAGACCCGGTATTATTTGAAGAAAAATGCAATATGCTGCCCAGTGCCAGCGCCGACAACGCAACCGTTCGTGCATGGTTTGAATCAAATTTCCAACCATATAAAATATATAATGATAACGGTTCATCAAAGGGAACATATACCGGATACTATTCACCGGTAATACCGGGATGCCGGACAAAAACGGCTGAATGTAATGAACCGTTAATGGGAATCCCAACCGACGGCCGCAATTACAAAGGTGTGCCAAAAAAACAAATTGTTGAAAAGCAAATTGGACGCGTTCTGTATTGGGCAAACATTGTTGATGTTCAAAACATTCAAATTCAAGGCAGTGGCATGTTAAAACTTGCCGATGGAACAATGGTAAAATTAAACTTTGCCGCGGTAAACGATATGCCATTTAAATCCATTGGCGAACAACTGCGCAATCGTGGTATCCGACCCGAAGGCGGATATTCCGCCGATGCGGTTTGGAAACATTTAAAGAAGAACCCCAAACTGGCCAAAGAGGTTATTTATAACAATCCACGATATGTATATTTCTATGAATCGGTTCCACCAGATGTAATTGGAAAACTTGGGACACCGCTGTCAAAAATACGCAGTATTGCGATGGACGATTCGCTGTATACATTGGGATTGCCCGTATACATAGACACAAACCTGTCTAATGGACAAAAGTTCAGACGACTGATGATTGCCCAAGATACCGGCAGCGCAATTCGTGGATATGTTCGTGCCGACATATTCTTTGGCAAAGGCGATGAAGCATATCAATACGCACATGGTCAACATGCCCAGGGCGAAATGTACATTTTAATGCCGAAAGAATACAGTTATGTCAAACCCAAAAAGCAATAAAAAAGATTTTACCGTCCGTACTAAACGCCCCCAGAGTATTGCGGGCGCATTGGGTGGACTGTTTAAAATATTCGGTGTGCGCGCATCCGATTCGGATTTGGTTGCGCGTTGGCCGGAAATTATTGGCAATGAAATTGCAAACCTTGCCGATATTTGCGCCGTAAAAAAAATGAAAAATGGTGACTATAATATAGTATTAAGACCACGGAATCCGGCGTATACATTAAAACTGTCGTACATGACCGATGAAATAAAAAAACAAATAAACAAATATTTTGGCGCACCATGTGTCGGCAAAATAAGTTTCAGGAAATAGTGAAATGACAAAACGTATACTGGGGATTGACCCGGGGCTTTTACATACAGGTTGGGCAATTATCGAATCGGCGGGCAGCACACGCAAACACATCGCCAGTGGTGTGATATTACCAAAAAAGACCGGCGAATTGGCGGAACGATTAGCGATTATTTTTAACGGGGTCACCGAACTGTGCAAAAAATTTGAACCCGACGAAGCCAGTATGGAAATAACCTTTGTAAACAAAAACCCACAAACGACACTGATTCTGGGACACGCACGCGCGGCGGCGATGGTGGCAATATCTGTTCAAAATATTCCGGTATTTGAATACGAACCGAATCGGGTTAAAAAGATTCTAACCGGCGGCGGTCATGCCGACAAAACGGCGGTTGATAAGATGGTACGAATATTATTACCAGGTGCAAATCCAAAAACACCGGACGAAAGTGATGCAATTGCAATCGCCCTTGCCCACGCAAACACTACACAATTGCAACGATTTATCTCTTGATGTTTTGATATCTTTGCCAAATAATATTTTGTAATTTATTATCCGATACATGTGATTTCATATATTTTTTCATATCAGATTCGTCTTGCCTGGTCATATTATAAATTGAATATAAAATATCAAATCCCAATTCTGTTTTTATCTCGTATTTATCCATAAATTGAATTTGAAATTTTATCGCCCGCATCACCATCTCTGGCACACCATATTGTCCAACAACTTTATTATTAATAAACAACATATTTTGTTGCGAGATTGTTCGTGATTCTAAAAATTCATAAAAAAACGCAGATGCAATTATTTTATTAGTTTTCATACGATAGAATAAACTGTTGCAATTAAAATCAAAAAATCGTGCAATAATATTTTCTGGATTTGAGGTATAATATTGAAAAATATCAACAATTCCAAAATCTTTGACTTCATATTTTATTCCGCCCAGTGAATTTTGTCGTATCTTAACTACATTTGGATTTCTGGCTATGTCGAGTAGTGGCGATGGTAAAATAATATCTAAATCTTTTGGTTTTATATCATGACCCGATAATTTTCCAAGGACACAATCACGAACCGCGCCTCCGACAACACACATGTCTTGCACACCCAACGCATCCGCCACATTACGAACAATATTGGAAAAACTTGACGGAACAGGTATCAAAGATTCTTGGGGTTTAAAAATGTTTTCTGACATATTTGCACCAAATTCAAAATACAAAAACCAGCATTTCAAATTTTATGCGGCGGCGGTGAAGACTTTCTGGACATCATCATTTGCATCCAGCGCATCAACCAAGCGTTCAACCTTGCCCCATGTTTCTTCGTCCACGTCCATTGGCATATTCGGGACCCATGTCAATTCCGCATTTTCCGGTTCGCCCAAAACATCTGCAATTTTCTTTTGCACATTCATAAAATCATCTGGTTTGGTTGTAATAATAAAACCTTCATCCGATGTTTCCAGATTTTCGGCATCTGCATCCATAACGATTTCCATCATTTCATCTTCGGTTTTGCCGATGGATGCCGGATAAAAAATCTGACCAACGCGTGTGAACATAAATACAACAGATCCCTCTTCGCCCATATTTCCACCATTTTTGGCAAATATATTACGAACCTCGGGCACGGTACGACGCGGATTATCGGTCAACGCCTCTACTATAATCGGCACGGCACCCGGACCATAGCCTTCATAGCGCACCGCGACATAACTTTCGGTATTTGAACCCGATGCCTTTTCAATTGCGCGTTTAATATTGTCATTCGGCATAGAATTCTTGCGTGCCTGTAAAATCGCCAATCGCAGTCGCGGATTATTATCGGGGTTTTTATCACCAAGTTTCGCCGCCATTGTTATTTCACGCGCCAATTTAGTAAATAAACCACTGCGCGCCGCATCCGCCAGCCCCTTTTTATGCTGAATATTATGCCATTTGCTGTGTCCACTCATTGTTTGACCTTTTGATTTAATTAGATTAGAATAACGGGCATAAGGATAGCAAATGATTGGAAAATTGCAAGGCATTGTTGATTATATCGGTATTGACCATATAATTTTGATGATATCTGGTGTTGGGTACAAGGTCTATACACCGGAATTATTGACCCGTGGCGATTCTGTATCATTATGGATTGAAACCGTTGTTCGGGAAGATTCGATTCGTTTGTTTGGTTTTTTGACACAATCGGCACAAAATTTGTTTAATATGTTGACCGGGGTATCTGGTGTTGGTCCAAAGGTTGCAATGGCAATTATGGGAACAATAAAGACCGATACATTACTGACCGCAATTGCGACCGGTGATGCAAAAACTATTGCAACCGCCCCAGGTGTCGGAAAAAAAGTTGCCGAAAAAATCATTGTTGAATTAAAAAGCAAGGTTGGGGGCGCATCGCTTAATTTTGATATGACCGATTCGTCCGGCGCATTACCTGACCTGCTGGCGGCATTAGAATCATTGGGATACCGACGGATGGATATTGTTGATATCGCACAAAAATTGGTGTCAAAAAATCCAAGTGCCGACATATCAAAACTGGTCCCAATGGCATTAAAAGAAATCAGTGGAAACAAGTAATATGAATAATCACGATAATATCTTTGCGCTTTCATCTGGACGCGGGAAATCCGGCGTTGCAGTGATTCGTATATCCGGAAATGATTTAGAAAAATTCGCGCAACGCCTCGTTCTCCCCTTCGCTGGCGAAGAGGTACGGCGTGGAACGCCGGGGGGTAGTGGCATCGTACCCCGGCACACATATTTTACAAACCTTCGCGATGATAATGGCGAAATAATTGACCAATGTATTGTTATTTTCTTTGCCGCGCCACACAGTTTCACCGGCACAGACATTATTGAAATTCAATGTCACGGCGCGCCGGCGGTAATAAATAAAATCTTTGAATTTTTGCGTGGCCATAATATGCGAATCGCCACACCCGGCGAATTTTCACGGCGCGCATTTTATAAT
>JAEEGL016868163.1_pt1 | contig 14012 bp, 7 predicted proteins | sample 9134231 | NCBI WGS metagenome assembly JAEEGL01 (sample SAMN16246548, study PRJNA631951) | gut metagenome | biome: gut microbiome; feature: rumen; material: fiber-attached | host: Bos | place: Iran: Karaj | collected 2018-10
ACTGTCGATGCGTGCCTATTTCCGCATAATCAAGGTTGCCCGCACCATCGCCGACCTGGAGGCCTGCCCTGACATCCTGCCCCGCCATATATCCGAGGCCGCCTCCTACCGCTTCCTGGACCGGATGCCTGCATACTAAATTTGGTATTATAGGTTATTTCGCGCGAAAATTGCTATTTTTGGGAGCGTATATGGACATGAAAACCTGCATAAAGGCCGGCGGACTTGCCCTGCTGTCGCTCTCCTCCGGCTGCCAGAAGGCCCCGGAGAGGCCGAACATCATCTTCCTGCTCTTCGACGACCTGGGCTACGGCGACCTTGGCTGCTATGGCCAGGAACTTATCGAGACCCCCAACATCGACGCGCTGGCGGCCCGGGGCATAGTGTTCACGGACATGTACACCGCCGCCCCGCTGTCCGCGCCATCGCGCTGCAGCATCATGACCGGCCTCCACAGCGGCCACAGCCAGATACGCGCCAACGACGAACGCTGGCCCCGCCCCGAAGGCATGGTGCTCGGCGAGGCCGACTGGTACTTCGATGCCATCCACGAGAACCCCTCGCTCGAAGGCCAGTGGCCGCTCGCTCCCGGCACCCCGACTCTGGCTACTATGCTCCGCGACGCCGGCTACAGCACCGCAATGATTGGCAAATGGGGACTCGGCGGCCCGGGCTCCGGCTCCGCCCCGAACGACTGCGGCTTCGACTACTTCTACGGCTTCAACTGCCAGATGCTGGCCCATTCATATTACCCCGACTACCTCTGGGAGAACGACCGTAAAGTACTGACAGGCAACGAGTACATGCCCATCAACCGCCGCCTCGATCCGGGCGCCGACCCCTTCGACATCCGCAGCTACGACAAGTTCAACCAAAAGGCCTACTCCTGCGACCTGATGTACGACAAGCTGGAGCGCTGGGTCACCGAAAACGCAGGCAATCCATTCTTCCTGATGTGGACCACAACCGTCCCGCACAGCACCGTCCAGGCGCCGGAGGACGAGGTGATGTACTACGTCGGCAAGCTAGGCGAGGAGAAAACCCCTGTCACCGACGGCGGCTGGTACTACCCCGTGCTTTACCCACATTCAGCCTATGCCGCGATGGTCACCCACATCGACACCCAGGTGGGCCGGCTGGTCGAGCGGCTGAAGGAGCTCGGCATCTACGACAACACCCTGATAATCATCACCTCCGACAATGGTCCGGCCTGCAATTCCAACTCCCCTCTGGAGTACTTCCGCAGCGGCGGACCGTTCAAGTGCATACAGGGCTGGGGCAAGAGTTCGCTGCGCGAAGGCGGCATCCGTATGCCCTTCATCGCCTGCTGGGGCTCCAGGCTCAAGCCCGGCCGCAGCGGCTACATGGGCCAGTTCACCGACCTGATGCCCACCTTCGCCGAACTCGCCGGCGCCAGAACGCCTGAATGCGACGGCATCTCCTTCGTGCCCACCCTGCGCGGGCAGAAGCAGCCACAGCACGACTACCTCTATTGGGAGTACCCGGCCAGCAAAGGCTGGCTCGCCGTGCGCCAGGGCCCTTGGAAAGGCCTGGTGCAGAACGTGGCCCGCGGCAACAGCCACATGGAAATCTACAACCTCGAGGACGACCCCCGGGAGTCTGAAGACATATCCGCCCGGCACCCGGAAATCGTCTCCCGCATGTGGGACCTCATCGAAGCCTCCCACCGTCCCGTCCCCAGCGGCAATCCCAAATTCGAAATAAGGTTTACAAGACCGTAGGTTAGAACGCTATATCCGCATAAACCGGATAATGATCCGAAATGTAGGGTCTACCGGCATAGCTTGCTGTTTCTACCTTAAAGCAACGACTGTAGGAGAAACCATTGTAGTAGATATAGTCAATCTTTTCCAATTCATCCAAACCATATTGACCGAATCCGTTGAATGAACCTTTTGGATCAGCATCCCTTGAAGAGAAACGGGCACTCTTCAAAAGCGAATTAATATCGGTCAAACACTTATCATCAGGAAAAACATTGAAATCACCTACAAGCACTAGTGGTAAGCCATCTGAATTCATCTTCTTGATATTGTTGTAAATCAAGGCCAGACCTTCTTTTCGGGCAGTCTCTCCCTTATGATCCAGATGGGTGTTGACGAAGTAGAATCTGCGTCCGGTGGACTTCTGCTCCAGCAGTGCCCAGGTGGCCGTGCGCCTGCAGGCGGCGTCCCAGCCGTAACTCGGAACGTCAGGTGTCTCTGACAGCCAGTAGGTGCCCCAGTCCAGCAGTTCTATCTTGCGGCTGTCGTAGAAGACCGACATCTGTTCGCCCTTCTGCACTCCGTCATCGCGGCCTACGCCCACCATTTTGTAGTCGGGGCACTTCTCAAGGATATAGTCGACCTGGTCCTGATAGGCTTCCTGGATCCCGAACACTTCCGGACGGACGGTATAGATCATCTCCGGGGTGGCGTCCCGACGAACGATCCAGTCGTTTTCGCCGTCCTTGGCGTGGGAGTTACGTATGTTGTATGACATAACCCGGAGTAAACTTCCGTTCATGCGCTCGATGTCCCAATCGTCGGTGCGGAAAGGGCCCACGGGGAATCCCCAGCTACTGGCCAAGTTACCTTCTGACCAGTTGCGGAAGCAGTAACGGACAGCTATCGGCTCGGGAACGTCAGAGCAGACTACCTCGACAGTCTTGTTGTCCTTCACCCATCCGGTAGCCGGGTGAAATATCATGTCCGAACCAGCCAGCTCAAATCCTGTGACATCCCGGCCCCAGGGAGAGAGCCCCTGCTTGTCAGCCTTCATCGTGACTATGGCCTTGCCGTTTTCAAACTTGACACTCTCATAAGTGGGCGCTACGGGGTTAATGCCTTTCAGGCCGTATTCTCCCACAAGGGCGTTGTATGCGAGACGGAAGCCGACTTCCTTCTTCTTGCGGGGATGGATGCAGCCGCATTCACCGACATCCATAGTCGTCACCATACCACTGTGGGGAATTACCTCCAGAGACTTCTGTTGTGCTTCACAAAAATAGCCCGAGGTGAAATCATCCTTGCCCTCCTGACGGTATGGGGCTATCTGCACGAAATAAAACGGAGCGTCCTGATTATGGAAAAGCCGGCGCATCATCGCAACGTATTCCTTCTGCAGCCGCACATACTGTTCCGGACGGTATCTATTGGACTCCCCCTGATACCACAGCATTCCTTTGAAAGTAAAAGGAATAAGGGGATTTATCTGGCCATTGAAAAGAGTGCAGGGTGTCTGATGTTTGAGCCTGGGGAGTTCTGTGCCATCCAGGAAGGAGAGGTCGAATTCGCCGGGAAACAGAGTGCTTATCGTCTCCCTGTCCATCCAAGTCTCAATTGTAGAAGCGCCCCATTCGGAAATCAGGAGACCGACAGGCACGCCCAGAATTTCCTGTATCTTGAGGGCAAAATAGTATGCAGTTGCGCTAGTGGAAGCCACGGCCTCCGGGATATTCTCTTCCCATGAGCCTTCGCATTCGAACACAGGCTTAAGGGAGGCCTTACGCTTGATGCGACACATCCTTATCTGACGATCGGGTTTTGCTGAAAGGATGATGTCAGCAGCGTCCTCCACAGGCTGGCATCCAAAGCCTTTCATCGGCATTTCCATATTGGACTGGCCGGAACAGAACCAGACTTCTCCCACCAAGACGTTTTTCAGAACAATATTTTCGCCGTCAGAAATGGTTACGGTGTATGGACCGCCGGCTGAAGGCGTCTGAATCTTTGCAGACCATTTACCATCGACATCGGGGACGGCGACAGTCTTTTTGGACGTCCATGAGGGGCGTATAGTAACTTTCTTCCCGGAATCTGTCCAGCCCCAGACTGCAGCCTGAGTATTCTGTTGGAAAACCATGTTGTCACTGAAGAACGAGGGAAGCGTTACCTTTGAATAAGCGCTGACGCTTGCCAGACAGGCCATGGCTGCAAAAAGGATCGAAATGCGGAATATCTGTTTCATGCTTAAATATAACAATCATTACTGGATTTCCCACCACTTGCCTTCCATTTTGCGACCAGTGACGCCAGGGCTGAGTCGATAGAGGGCGCATCCGTGGGCTGGAAGCTTCACTTCCCAGCGCTCCTTATCGGATACTTTGCCGACGTCCTGCTGGCGCCATAGATCACGGATGGATTGAACGCCAATCAGTCCGAGGTCGCGAGGTACGAAGCTGACATTGCCTTCTTCATTCCTCAGGTTGAATAAAGCGACGGCGATGGTGCCGTCCTCCAACCGTTTGACATATACGCACTGTGTCTTGCCTGGACCAAACACGTTGCGTACACCCATCATTCCCAAAGGATCCTGGTTGACTTCCAGTACTTCAGGATTACAAAGAAGGCTTAGGGTGAAATCATCTATAGTGTCCAGGTCGCAGCCTATCAGCATCGGGGAAGCGAGTATGGCCCACAGGGTGACATGGGAATACTGTTCCCAGGGTGTGAGTCTGGTCCAGTGGGGCGTACCGCCTTCCCATCCGCCCACCTGTCCAAGCACCATCATGTCGGCGTCCGGCCAGTTGCCGGGACCAGCGTAGCCGACCCAGGCTGATTCGCGATCGAAAGCGATATTGGACACGCTCGCCCAGGTATCCTGAATGTCGCCTGCAGTGCGCCAGCAGTGTGCGTATTGCTGCATATCGGGCGCTAAGCATATACGGGTAGCGTTGGAGATGCTGTAAACAATGTCACGGCCGGTGGCGTCAAGGGCCTCGCGCATATCGCGCAGCCACCAAACATCGTTGAGGAACCAGTCGTATTTAAGGTAATCGACGCCCCAGTCAGCCCACTGGCGGGCGTCTTCATGGGCGAAAGAGTATTTGCCAAAGCTATGGAGCTCTCCTTTGTCGTATTTTGAGAGATTGAGTTTATAATTATCGTCGACAATGCCTTCCTCTACCCACCAGTATGTGCCATCCTGGTTGTCGCAAGAAGATCCGATATGGGCGGCGTAAGTGGATATCCAAGGGCCGGAGTAGATGCCGAACTTGAAGCCGCGGGCATGCAGGGAATCGCCCAAGGCCTTCATGTCGGGAAATTTGGCGTTGGGCTGAATGGCGTTGTACCTTCCTCCGCGGATGCCCTGCCATCCGTCATCAATGTTCACGTAGTTCCAGCCGTAGTCGGCAAGACCTTTTTCGTCCATGGCGCGTGCCGCCTGAAGTATGTTATCTGCCGTTACCCTGTCACCCCAGCAGTTCCAGGAATTCCAGCCCATCGGGGGCGTGAGGGCTATGCGGTCGCCGATTACTATCCGAAGTTCACGAGTGTCGCTGCCGATGGCGTTAGTAGCCGTGAGCCGAACGTGATAGATACCTTTTCTGCGTACCTTTCCGGTGATAATACCCGTGTCCTTATCCAGTTTGAGTCCGCAGGGAAGTCCAATGGCGACGAATGTCATTGGCCTTATGCCTGAAGCGGGAATACGATAAAGGAAATCTGCTTTAAGGCGGGCTCCATAGACTCTGGGTCCGTTAATATGGGGAGCATCCGGGGCTTTTGGAGTAAGAATATATGCACTGTAGTCATGAGCCTCCTGAGCTTCTGAAACAATGCAAAACAGGATGATGGCAAGAAAGGTAAACAACTGTCTCATATTTTATACAACGATTGAGCCTGACATATCCCTACCGTTGACATTAATGATAATTCTTCATAATTTTGTCATATGAAAAAGACACTTTTCCTCCTCTTTTTTGCCTCTCTTTGCTTGTCTTCCTATGCCCGCCCTTGGGGCAGGTGGGTCAATCCATTCATCGGTACGGATTACACAGGACACACGTCTCCTGCCGCCACATGCCCCCTCGGAATGGTGCAGCCTGGTCCTCAGAGCGGAAACTATCTCTGGAAGTACTGCAGCGGCTACAACTGGTCCGACTCCCTGCTTGTGGGATTCACCCAGAACCGCCTTAGCGGCACCGGCGTGCCGTCGCTCTGCAACGTGCTGGTCATGCCTTTCTCCGATGCCCACGGACCGGATTATGCAAGCCGGAAGGCCGCGGAGAGGGCCTCGCCGGGGCACTACGCAGTGGATTTGCCGGACAACGGCGCCGGAGTGGACATCACCTGCTCTGAGCGGGTTGCCTGCTACGAATTCAAGTATTCCGGCCGCGGGCGTCACCTGCTGGTCAATCCCCAGTACATCCAGCTTCGGAGCAATGACCCCAAAGCCACTCTGGCCCGCGGCATCAAGGCCTGGGACGGCTCTTCTCCCGACAACAGGACTTTGTGCGGCCATATCAAGGCCAGCAGCTGGGTGCAGTACGACCTTTGGTACGAGATTTCTTTTGACCAGCCGTTCAAGGCCTGCGACACTCTGGTGCTGCATCCTGATTACAAAGCTCCGGCTTATGTGCTGGATTTCGGTGAAAGACGCAAGCCGGTGAAGGCCCGGATTTCCCTGTCCTATACCAGTGCTGAGGGCGCGCACGCCAACCTTGCCGAGGTCCCCGGATGGACCTTCTGCAAGGTCCGCAAGGCTACTGAACGCAAGTGGGAAGATATTTTCAGGCTGCTGCCGGTAGAGGCCTCCGACAGCGTCATGACGGCTTTCTATACGTCGATGTACCATATGTATTTCCAGCCGAATGTCATTTCCGACATCGGCACTCCGGTTCGCTATTCGACTTTCTCCCAGTGGGATACATTCAGGGCGGCCGACCTGCTGCGCACTTTGCTGACGCCCGGGATCGAGGCTGATGTGGTCAACAGCATGCTTGCGGAAGCGGAGGAACGCGGGCACCTGCCCGTATGGGGCCTGTGCGGCAAGGACAATTACTGCATGATTGCCAACCACGCTGTACCGACGGTGGTAGACGCGTGCCTTCAGGACCTGCCAGGGGTGGATAAGGAGCGTGTATGGAAGACAGTCCGGGCTTCGCTCACTACCCCTCACGAGAAGTCGGACTGGGCCGTTTACGATAAATACGGGTACTATCCGTTCGATATCGTAAAGGTGGAATCGGTATCCCGTACGCTGGAGTCCTGTTATGACGACTGGTGCGCAGCACAGCTTGCAAAGGCGCTCGGGAAGGATGAGGACTACGCTTTCTTCGCTGCCCGTTCCCGCAATTACCGCAATCTTTTCGACCCTTCCACCGGATTCTTCCGCGGCAAGGACAGCCAGGGGCGCTGGAGGGAGCCCTTCGAGCCATACCGGTATGCCCACGCCGGCAAACAGGGAGGCGATTTCACCGAGGCCAATGCCTGGCACTATCTCTGGCACGTCCTTCAGGATCCTGAAGACCTGATCAAACTGCTCGGAGGACGTGAAAAGTTCGTCGCTAAACTCGACACCCTCTTCGAGGTCAGCCCTCCTGCGTCCGTTACCGGCGAAGTCCAGGATATTACGGGCCTTATCGGCCAGTATTCACAAGGGAACGAACCCTGCCACCACGTCATATATCTCTATACCCTTGCAGGGCGCCAGGACAAGGCTGTCGAAAGGGTACGCCAGATATTCCGGGAGTTCTATCGCTGCGAGCCCGGCGGCCTGTGCGGCAACGACGACTGCGGACAGATGAGCGCCTGGTACATTTTCTCGGCACTTGGTTACTACCCCGTCAATCCTGTGGGAGGCCAGTTCGTGCCCGGAGAGGCACAGGTACGCCCGCTTCGCAAACTGCCCTGGGAATGAAAAAGTTTTTGTTATTTATTTCCCTGACGCTGGCGTCAGTGCCGCTCCCTGCGCAGACCCGGCTGCTGACTGACGGCGGTTGTCCTGTCGCCTTTTCTGACGGTATAGATACGCTCCGCACGCCATCTGAGGGCCTCTGGTCCATTGCCACAGGTTGGAAGGAAGACTGGCCCTGCGGCTGGGTTCACGCTTCGCCGCAGTCGGCCGAACGTTCCGGAGAATGGACCATCCTGCGCGGCACGCTTGATCTTCCTCAGGGAAAGATGCTCCTGACAGATTCCTACGCCCCCGCCGCAGACGGAATGATTCGCTGCCTTCGCCGTTTTGAATGGAAAGGTCCCGATACGCTGCGGCACGCGACGCTTTCGGTAAGGCTCCAAAGGCGAGGCAACGGCCTGTCGTTGTTTGCCCCGGGAATAGTTTATTATGGCAACAAGCACGGTGCCGCGGTCAATCCGGCCGCCGTGCCCGTTTGGTCGGGAGCCCCGGGAGAATTCGCCATCTTCGAGGAACACCGCTATCCCATGCCGTTCGTGATGCTTGAAGACGCCTCCGGGCAGTGCGCCCTTGCGGTCCACACCGTTCCCTCGCCCGTTCGCGGTGCGGTGCTTGGCGACCAATGGTGGTCCCTCGGCGCCGAGGCCCGCGAAGGCTTGACTGAAGTGGTCCTGCTCAGCGGCCCTATTGGCTACAATGACACCCGTAGTGTCGCCAAGGCGCGCCAGAAGACGTCTATGCGCTATGCTGATGCCTGGATTGACCTGGAGCCCGGACGCATCATAGAGAAGGAATTCTATGTGGATTTATACGGCATCTCCCGCAAAGGGTCCGGATTCCAGAGGCCGCTTTATTCGTCGCTTGACAGGTACAAGCCATATGATGCTGACCATTTTGCCGGCTTTGACGATATAGTCCTGGGCAAAGCCCGTTTCGCCGCCTCCCGTTGGCTTGATAAAGAAGACGCCTGCGGATTCGACATGTACGATCTTCGCAGGGACCGTAAGCACATCGTTATGGGCTGGTGTGGCCAAGCGGATTCGCCCGGATACTCCCTTCAGGTGCTGGAACCGCTGCTTTCAGCCGCTGGTGGCCCCTGGGACTCCGCTTTGATTCGCAACAGGGTGCAACGCAGCCTTGATTTCCTGTCCGGATGTCCGTTCCGGGACGACGGCCTGTTCTTCGTCCGCTACGATTGCGCTTCCGGAGAGTGGAGCCAGGGAGACCCCGTCTCCTGCGGCCAGGCGATGTACAATTTCGCAAAAGCGATTGAATACGCCCGCAAGCATCCCGGGACGTATGACACTTCCAAATGGGAGGTGTTCTTACGTGAAGCCTGCAGCAAGGCATCAGACCGCATCCTGGCTTGCAAATGGAATCCGCTTTCAACTGCGGAAGCGTTCTATATAGCGCCGCTTGCCATCGCCTCTGATCTGTTCGGCAAGCCCCGTTACCGCCGTGCAGCTGAGAAGGCCGCCGGCCTGTTCGCCGGCCGCCACCTGGAGATGGACGGCTGCTACTGGGGCGGCACGCTCGACGCCACCTGTGAAGACAAGGAAGGCGCCTGGGCGGCGTTCCAGGGCTTTCTGGAGTGCTACGAGAGGTTCAAGACAGCAAAGTATCTGGATTGGGCCAAACATGCTATGGACGTGTGCCTGAGTTATGTAGTGGTATGGGATATCCCCCTTCCTGCTGGACGTTTGGCAGACCGCGGTTTCCGGTCGACGGGCTGGACCGTGGTCTCACCCCAGAACCAGCATCTAGACGTGTACGGAGTGCTGTTTGCGCCCGAGGTGTGTCGTATGGGGCGCCTGCTTGGTGACGACAGGCTGGTGCGTCTGTCGAAGGTAATGTACCGTACCTGCTATCAGCTCACAGACGCATATGGTAGCCAAGGCGAGCAGATTCAGCACACCAACTTTGCCCAGCACGGAGATATGTCAAATGTGTATAAACTACGCGGCGGCTATTCGGAAAGCTGGACCGTTTTTTGGATTACCGCCCACTTCCTCAACGCAGCAGCCCGCTTTATCGAGTACGGGGAAGCTTTATAGCTCTTTCGTGAGTACCTGAGGGGAGTTCTTCCGTACTACCGTCGGGGTAGAAAAAAGTCGCCGACGAACCACAGGGGATTACGGCCCTGAGGCTGACCTTGCGGTTCTTTTTTGTCCAGGACACCTCGATCTTTCCGTACGGAGAATCGTAACTGCAAGAGAAGCTGTCCTGCCCGGCCGGGAAGCACGGGCGCAGTATTATGTGCCTGAAACCGGGTTGCTCCGGATTGGGGTTGATGCCGCCGAGGGCACGGTGGAACCATGCGGCGATGTCGCCGAACATGATGTGGTTGTCGGAATTGTCCCTCGTGACGTCCAAGCGCCAGTTTTCTATCAGAGTCGTGTGTCCGTTCGCCAGCCACCAGCCCCAGGAGGGGAAATCCTGCGCAGTTGCCATCTTGTATGCCAGTTCACCGTAACCGCCCTCTGCTAGTACGTTGAGAGCTGCTTTGGCACCGTGGACTCCTGCATTGACGTGGCATCCGTCTTCTTCGACGCGTTTTACCAGAGCTTCCAAGACAGCGCCTTTGTATTCATCTGGTACTAGCCCGAATGAGATTGGCAGGCTCTGGTCGGTCTGCATGCCGCCAGCGTAGATACCGGTAGCGGTGTTAAGGAATTTGGCGTTGACAGCATTGCGGACGGTTTCTTTTATAGCGCCGTACTTATGTGCGTCCTCATCGTACCCGAACATACGGGCTGCACGGCAGAGGATGTCGAGGTCTTTATAAAGGAAGCAGGAGCATATGAGCTGCTTGTTTGAGCGGGTCGTGACCGGGACCCAGTCGCCACGACCCCAGGTGGTCAGGCCGTCTTTGGTGAGAGTTAGGGCATAGTCGATGTAACGGCGGATATTGTCGTAGCAGTCATACAGCGGCTTGCAGTCGCCGTAGAAGAGGTACAGTTCCCAGGGAATCAGTGCAATGGTGCTTGTCCAGTCCAGTCCGTTGCCATTGCCTGCCGGATTCCAATAGCCCCAGCCGCATGTGGGAATTATGTCCGGCAGGGAGCCGTTAGGCTGCTGTTCGTCGCGGTGGTCGGAGAGCCACTTTTCGTACACGGTGAAGGCGTCGTAGTTGTAGAGTCCGGATTCTATGGCTATGTGGGCGTCTGCCGTCCAGCCATTTTTCTCTCTCTGGGGACAGTCTGTGGGGTATCCCTGAAGGTTGGACAGGTAGGTGCGGCGGGTGGCCTGCCAGATGTCGCCGACTATGCTTGTTGAACTATCGAGTCTTGATACTTCGGGGACGTCGCTATGGACACGTACAGCCTTGAGCTGATCCTTGCCCCATTTGAGGTTCGCCGAAGCGTTGACTTCCACGTAGCGGAAGCCCTTATAGCTATACTGCGGGACGAATTCGTCATCTCCCCCACTAAGGGTAACGATGTCCGTCTGCAGGGGCTCTGCGTTGCGGTCTCCGAAATAGTAGTAGTTTATGTTGTCCTGGTCGGCTCGGCCTGAGGGGTTGAGCCTTTCGGCGTAGGTCAGCTCTATCGTGGTGCCGCGAGGGCCCTTTATGCGCAGATGGACATTGCCGGCCATATTGGTGCCGAAGTCATAGATTATACGGTTGTTGTTGATTTTGGTGATGGCCGCGGCCTCAATCTCATCACTCTCGCGGATGGGAACCATCTGCTGGGAACATACCTTGGGAGCCGGGCAGCTGCGGAGTTTGACTCCGTCCCAGTCCCTTTCGTCGAATCCGGGCTCGGTCCAGCCTTTCTGCTCGAGCCTGGCGTCGTAGTGCTCGCCGGTGTATATGTTGTTGTACACGAGGGGACCGACGGAAGATGTATGCCAGCCTATGCCGCTGGGGATGATTTCTTCGGTGTCGTCTTTATAGCGTATGAGTATGTCGAGACAGAACGTGGGACGGGCCCTCCAGGGGGCGTTGTCGAAATGCCAGGTGGTGACGGGCTGGTGGTTGTACCAGCCGTTGCCGAGTTCTATGCCGACGGCATTGGAGCCGGCCCGGAGCTGCTCCGTGATGTCGTATGTGGTGTACAGGACCGTGCGGTCGTAGCGGGTGAAAGCCGGGTCGAGGACGCGGTCGCCGACTTTGGAGCCGTTGATGTACATCGTATAGAGCCCGGCAACAGCTAAGTAAGCACGTGCCTGGGCAATATCCCCGCGGGCTTTGAACTCTTTGCGGAAGCGGGGTGCGGGCTTGAAGTCGGTGCCATTATTGTCTGACATCCAGTTGCCGCGCCAATTGTACTGGCTCAGCAGGCCGGTTTCGAAGAAAGCCGTCCCGGATTGAACGGCGGCACCATCCCTGTCCTCGCAAGTCACTTTCCACCAGTAGCGGGTGCGGGGATTGAGCGCCGGTCCGGCGTATGTCGCCATTACCTCGCCGGAGGGTATCCGTCCGGAATCCCAGATTATGGTGCTGTCGAATGACAAGGAGTCCGTAGCCACAGTTATGCGATAGGCGGTCTGGCCCGCTCCCGTGCGGACGTCTTCCATATGCCAGGAGAAACGAGGCGCTGGGTTGTCTATTCCAAGCGGGTTGGTGAGATGTTCGGTCTTCAGGCCGCTGACGGCCAGTATCAGTTGCAGGAGGACAGTAAGACTCATATACATAATATACGAAACAGCCCCGGAATACCCTACTTTAGCCGTCACTACACTGTCATTTAATAGGAAAAGATTTAGATTTGTTTGCACAAATCTTGTCTGTCTATATCATTCATTAAGGAGAAAGCGAACCATTTTTTACCCAAATCTTTGAGAGATGCCCCAATGTGGTAGACCTTATCATCAATGATGAGAAATCTGTCGTGAGATTTGTTGAAAGGCACAATGTCAATAGGTTCGTACTGTAAGTTATGCCTTTCCGTATCCAATTGAAGTTGTTTGGAGACATTCTTCGAGTAAATTGTGGCCGAAACCCCGGCATTTCGCTTGTCCAATAAAACAAGCACCGTTTCATCGATGTAATTGTCAAATAGTATTATCTCTCGTTTTGCTTGCTTAACGAGACTTGAAACAAAACTGTATGCGTCGAAAACCTGACCATCGAAGAATATGCCTTGTTTTGGTTCCAGTTTTCCTTCTTCCATCTTATTATACAGTGCTTCAACCTTCTGGTCCGTTGCAATCTGTTTGTATTCCAGATTCTCAAGTCGTTGAAACACTTGGGCGTTGGACACCAGGAAACGTCGCATGGCGGCAAATGTTCTCATGATTTGGATGTTTGCTTGAATGGCAACTTCAGAGGTTAGGACACCACTGAGCATGGAAATACCCAATTCAGTAAATGCATAGGGCATCTTTCGACGTCCGCCCCAACTTGATGTCGCAAATTGCGACTTCAAGAATCTATACTCATCCGGAGTAAGTTGAAACATGAAATCCGAAGGGAAACGATTTAGATTACGTTTGACGCTTTCATTCAAGCGTCTTGTCTCCACACCGTACAACTTTGCGATATCCTCGTCTAAAATGACTTGAACATTACGAATAGTGTGAATCTTGTTCACTATGGACTGGTCAATTTCAGTAGTGTTTTTCATAATTCTAAGTCACATGTTAATCAGTTGCAAATCTACAATTCTTTTGTTAGAACTGCAACATGAAAAACAATCAGCCCGGCGGGCTGAAAAGGGGGCCTGCCGGGCTGAAAAAGAAGATCAACAACTATCCGTTATTCTGAGTATGCTTCCTGGGCTACGACGGTAGCGGTAATAGGCGCATCGGACCATCCGCTGAACCATTTCTTTTCGGCAGTCGATGTCGTGGTGAAGGAGTAGGTTGTTCTGCCCCCCGAATACTTTGTTCCGGCATTTGCGGCGCCGGTGACTTCCACGCCGTCACCTACCTCGATTCCGGTTGTTATGACAGCAGAAGCATTCCCATCTCCGACCACGGCTCCGTTCCACGATCCTCCAGTTACATCACCGAAATTAGCACTGTTTGCCACGGTGTATTTGATATAACCGCAGAGGCCTCCGACAAGAGTGTTGGTAGTCTTGGTTGCGGAGATATTGCCATAATTCTTACAGCCGGTCACCTGTGGATATACGTTGTTGTCGGTATTGCCACCGCCGATGATTCCGCCAAGATACTGGTTGTTGTAATTACGTACGGAAGAAACCGTTCCGGTATTGATGCAGTCAGTCACCTGCTGGTAGCGAGATGCGCTGCGGCTATGAATGTACCCAAGAATGCCTCCAAAGGTAAAGACAGCGGAACCGGCATCACTACCTCCTACGACACTACCGACGTTGCCGAAATTCTTGCACTTGTCGATGGTTGTGCATTCGTAAGCATTACCGACAATACCTCCGACACGGACGGAGGCACCGGATTTAAGG
>JAEEGL011762156.1_pt1 | contig 14011 bp, 14 predicted proteins | sample 9134231 | NCBI WGS metagenome assembly JAEEGL01 (sample SAMN16246548, study PRJNA631951) | gut metagenome | biome: gut microbiome; feature: rumen; material: fiber-attached | host: Bos | place: Iran: Karaj | collected 2018-10
AAGCTTCTGTCAGAGTAAACTGTGATGACAACGGGGATGATGGTATCTCCCTTGTCAGCGGTCTTTGCATTGAACTGCTTTGTGAACTCTACAATGTTCACGCCGTGCTGACCGAGCGCGGGTCCTACCGGGGGCGCAGGTGTTGCCTTGCCGGCCGGGATCTGTAACTTGATGTAGCCTTCTACTTTCTTTGCCATAATGGCACCTCCTAAAAATGTGGTTAGGCGCACACACTATGTATGCTCCCACTATATATCAGGGAAAAACCCGATATAACCAAAACTTTAATTAACCGAGCTTTCTTACTTCGGCAAAACTGATCTCTACAGGTGTTTCTCTGCCGAAAAGCTCTACATTGATGGTTGCCGTCTGCTTGTTCATGTCAAGCTTCTGCACAACACCGACCGTATCCTTCCATACTCCGGCAACGACTGCGATGGTATCTCCCTCACCGAAGTCTATCGTTACGTTATCGGTATGGATACCGAGAGGTTTCATCTCGGCATCGGAAAGCGGAACCGCCTTGCTTCCCGGTCCGACAAATCCGGTAACTCCGCGGGTATTGCGGACAACATACCAGGTCTCATCGTTCATGTCCATATTTACAAGAACATATCCGGGGAAGAGCTTCCTTGAGACGGTCTTCTTAACGCCGTTTTTGATCTCTACAACGTCTTCCATGGGAACACGTACTTCCAGGATCTGCTCGGCAAGCTTCTTATTGTTCTCGATGGTCTTTTCGATGTCGACCTTTACTTTATTCTCATATCCGGAATAGGTATGCACAACATACCATTTCGCCTCGCCCATAGGTCCCTCCTTACAGTCCGTTATTTGATTGTTCAACTTCTATGTTCACCAGAGCCTTAACCCCGCGTGTTACTCCAAGGTCGAGCACCGCGATAAGAGCTCCTGCGATCACGGAAATGATGACAACTGCAACAGACTGCTTTAAAGTTGCCTTTCTGTCAGGCCATGTGATCTTACCGAACTCGGACTTTACACCTTTAAAAAAGCCCGGCTTGTTCTTCTTAGCGTCTTCCATAACTAACCTCCGAGATGATTACTTGGTTTCCTTATGAAGAGTATGCTTTTTGCAGAAACGGCAGTACTTCTTGATCTCAAAACGATCAGGCATGTTCTTCTTTTCCTTTGTGGTATTGTAGTTGCGCTGCTTGCACTCGGTGCAGGCAAGAGTGATCTTGGTACGCATGATTCTTCCTCCGAAAATTAACTGTATAAGTTTACACTAAAAAAAGAGTCTATTTTTCTGACTCGCCCGATTACTATAGCATATAGAATCCGGCGAGTCAACTGTTTTTTTATTAAGTAATTATCTTGTTTTTACAAGTAGTCCAACGGGTTGACCGCTGTGCCGCCTATCCTGATCTCAAAGTGCAGGTGAGGACCGGTTGAATTACCGGTATTACCGCTGTATGCGATCAGGTCGCCCTGGTTGACATATGTTCCCACAGGTACAAGCGTCTTGCTCAGGTGGGCGTATCTCGTCTGTCTTCCGTCGGGATGGTTGATGAATACCGCATATCCGTATCCCGCAACCCATCCGGATGTAGCAACCGTACCGCCGCTGGATGCGTAGATCGGAGTTCCGATAGGGGTAGCCCAGTCAATTCCCTTGTGGTTGGTGCTTCCGATTCCTCCCGGTGATGCTCTTCCTCCAAAGTAGGAGCTGATTCGTCCACCACTCAGAGGCTTGATATATGTGGGAGGTATCTTGGTTCCTCTCTCAACGATCTTGGGAACCGCTTCGAGAAGTATCTGCTCCTTGATGACCTCTTTGGAAATCTCTTTATCATTAGTATAATGAATATCCAGAATGGCTTTTCTGTATCCCGATGAAGGCTGTTGCAGAACCTTGGTCTGGGTCGTGTACCAGTCGTCATTGTCTACATATATAACATCTTCATCATACACTTCTTCGACATATTCGCGCTCGACCCTTTCTACCGACAGCTCGGGCTCAGGTATCGTTATGGTGAGTATATCGCCCACATGTATCGTCGAATTGACGCTTTCAAGCTTTTCCGGATTGAGTGCCACCAGAGTTTCCATAGGGATATTTACCGCCATGGATATTCCCGAAAGCGAATCTCCCGACTTGATCTCGTATTCTCCGGGAGTCTCCTGTTCCTTGGTGACATTCTCTATCGCGGTGTTCAGATCCGTCACCTGCGATCCCGGAAGATAACCCTGACAGATCTCCACATCCTCGATAAAGTTCATATTGAGAACTCCGAGATCGAAATCTTCAAAATCCATGGATTCTACATCCGACACATCGGAAAGTCCCCATTCGGTGATGTACTGTCCGACACCTCCCACGGGGAGTATCTCTTCTGCAGGCTCGCTGTCCTCTTCCTCTTCCTTTGCCTTGGTGTCCACCACGGTCGGACTGATCACGTCGAAATCCCTGTCTCCGATATTTGAAAGTTCAACCTCAAACCGTCCCGATGTGTCATAGAGATCGAGTGCCGCCTGCAGCAGCTTTCTCGCCTCATCCAGATCCCGCAGAGTAACCATGTACTCTTCTATCTTGACGGTACAGGTTCTCTGCATCGACTCATTTATGGTACCCTTAAGGACCCCTTCTATATTTCTTACCACATCCTCTTCTTCATCTACTTTTCCGAAGAGCCTTTCCTCCCCGACAGACTCAAGGCTTCCCGTCATGAAGACCAGGGATCCGTTTTCCGCCGCAACATTTCTTCTGGCTTCGATGAGAAGATGCTCGGCACGGCTGTCATCGTCAATAACGCCCACCGATTTCCCGTTTACGTATATATTGAAGAAATTATTACCGGTTTTTTTGAACCGGCCGATGCCGTTGGTTAAAAATGTGCACACGAATAAAGCCGCAATGCTTGCGACAACAAATGCGTATTCAATTCTTTTATGTGTTCGTTTAATTGCTTTTCCGTTCATATAAATGGATATATCAAAGGCCGATATTTATGCCCAGAAGGTTCATCATCTGAACGATGAGAGCCGCTGCGGACAAAGCAAGAGAAAGAATGGCAATAAGCCTTAGCCCTTTGATATCTTTTGTCAACTGCTTTCTGGTCTGTATGACCGTTTCCTCCACAGGCTCGAGTTCATTTACTATTGCCGCCTGCAGATTCTTATATATTCTGACGCCTTCTTTGTGCAGTTCATCCTCCATTCCGACTTTTCCGAGGATCTCGCCCTGCATATCTTTAAGTTGCTTTCCGGTTGAATCTGAAAACTCTTTGAGGTTACTGCTCGTAGCATCCGATATTGCGTCAAGCTTACTGTTTGTGGACTGGGACATCTGATCAAGTCTGCTGTTGGTGGTCCTTGAAAGCTCATCAAGCCTGTAAGTTGTCGACTGGGACATCTCATCCAGCATATTTGTTGTAGCCTGGGACAACTCGGATATCCTGCTGTCGGTCTTCTCGGAGATCGCATCAAGCCTGCTGTTGGTGCTTCTGGACAGCTCCTCTATAAGGCTTCCGGTCCTCTGGGAAAACTCCTCCAGCTGACTTCCGGTCTTGGCTGAAAGCTCTTCAAGTCTCTCTCTGATGGCGTTGATGGTCTCTTCATTGGCAGCGCTTTTATCGGGAAGGCTCAATGAACTGATCCTGTTCTCGAGATCTCCGAGTTCGCCGCACACATTCTGCAGTCTGTCCAGGCATCCCTGATATTCCCCTACCTGTACTTTGAGCATATCCATCTGCTGCGCCTCTGCCTCGCCGTTGGCACGGATCATTTCCTGGGCATTAAGTTTCTGAGAGAGCGTATCCATCAAGGTATCCATATTATTATCCTTTCCGCTTACTGGCAGACATAGTTTCAGACATTTTATGATTGTAACATTTTTGCAATATATTTACAATAAAAAAAGCTTATATTCTGTCGATATCCGTGTATTGGTCCACGCCCCGGATCAGCCTTTGTGCATATTGCACAAATTTTGTCTGGATTTTTTTATTTCATAGTCGAACTTTACTAAGTTTTTACACCGTGTTCATACTTAGTTCATAATTGGCTGTTATATTGATAAAGAACAAAGCAAAGTGTTATTCGATCATTTTTTCATAATCGCCCGGGTTCCTGATGGAACTCGGGCACTCCTCATTTTATGGACAAAAAAAGAGCGGCTCTCTCCTGCAGCGTTTTCCCGCAAAGAAAAAGAGCGGCCGTACCGCCAGCCGCTCTTTCCGGAATCTATTCCGGCTTCCGTGAGAGTTCCATTATCTCGTCGTTAAGTTCCAGCATCTTGTCATCCAGATCGCTCACCATCTTGGCGCAATCCACAAGCTCCTGGCAGATCCTTTCGGGCACATCTCCTTCAAACTTGTAATTGATCTTGTGCTCAAGGCTTGCCCAGAAGTCCATTGCAACGGTACGTATCTGCATCTCTACCTTGGTGTCGACTTTCCTGTCCGACAGATAGACGGGTACCGTGATTATCATATGGTAGCTCTTATACCCGCTCACTTTGGGGAAGGTGATATAATCCTTGACCTGTATCACCTGTATATCCTGCTGGTGCTTGATCATCTCCGCGATCCGGTATATGTCCGCGGTAAATGAACAGATTATCCTGATACCTGCGATATCGTTAACATGATTGACCATGTTCTCGATGGTGGAATCGTATCCGTGACGTTTAAGCTTCTTAACGATACTTTCCGGTGTTTTGATCCTGGTTTTTATATGTTCTATGGGGTTATACTGATGCGTATGCTGAAATTCCTCGTTGAGAATCTCAACCTTTGTCTGCATCTGACGGAGTGCGGCGTTATAAAGCAGGCTTACCTCCTGCCAGGTCTCAATCCCGTCATTACTTCCTATAAGGTCCATCTTTTTGTATTCCTTTACCGATTTCCTTTACTAATTCCTTTTAGTTCATAATATATATCGGATAAACAGTTTATTTTCTGAACTTCTTATTCTTCACTTGCATGCCTTATGTTATAATCATAATACCATATTACAGGCAGGTTTGCATAATATTTACAATTTTTTAATCGTTTAAGTTGATTATTTGTATATATTGCACATAAAAGCCCTGGTGATTTGGTAATCTTTAGTTGTTTACCACCTTACCACTCTGTATTTTTATACATTGAATTATTCATAACGAAGGACATTTCTATGAGAATATGGGCCAGACAGTTTAAAGATACACATATGCTGAAAGATGAGCTTATAGTGGATGAAAGCGGCGAAACGCGCACCCACAAAGTCTTTCATGCGATCGAGGAAGTATGTAAAAAAATGGATCTGGCACAGCCGGTATGGCTGGATCGTAATATAAAAGATTTCAAAAGAAATGCCGTAGTCCGCTTCGAAAAAGATTCTTTCATAGAGGAAATCCCCTTCGATTACCTGGAAATAAGGGTAATCGAAGAGGATTAATAAACCTGAGTTTGAGGCAATTGAAGCAGATTGAAAAACAGAGTGAGATAAAGGACATCTCACTCTGCGCAACACTTCGTGTACTAATATCCTTCAGGGTTATTCTTCTGCCAGCGCCAGGAATCTTCGCACATTTCCCTGATCCCGTACTGTGCTTCCCATCCGAGCTCCTTTTTCGCAAGGGATGCGTCGGCATAGCAGGCAGCGATATCTCCGGGCCTTCTGGCCTGTATCTCATACGGGATCTTGACCCCGTTAGCCTCTTCAAAATTCTTAACAATGTCAAGCACGCTGTATCCGTGTCCGGTTCCCAGATTGTATATTTTTAATCCGGCCTTTTCCTCAATCTTCCCAAGGGCCTTGACATGACCTATTGCAAGATCCACAACATGGATATAATCTCTTACTCCGGTTCCGTCATGAGTATCATAGTCGTTTCCGAATACGTTTAAGTGATCTCTCTTTCCGACAGCAACCTGTGTTATAAAAGGCATGAGATTGTTGGGGATGCCGCTGGGATTCTCACCTATGGTTCCGGATTTATGCGCACCTATAGGATTAAAGTATCTGAGCAGGATAACATTCCATTCATTATCTGCCTTCTGAATATCCGAAAGGATCTGCTCAAGCATTGACTTTGTCCATCCGTAGGGATTAGTGCACTGTCCCTTTGGGCACTCCTCGGTGATGGGAATAAAAGCAGGGTTGCCATATACGGTGGCACTGGATGAGAAAATGATATTCTTGCATCCGTGCTTTCTCATCACATCCACAAGTGTCAGAGTACCGGTGATGTTATTGTCGTAGTACTCCCAGGGTTTTTCCACGGATTCGCCCACGGCCTTTAATCCCGCAAAATGTATTACCGCTCCGATCTCTTCCTTTGAAAAGATTTTTTCAAGAGCCTCTCTGTCCCGGATATCAGCCTTATAAAAAGGCACTTCTTTTCCGGTGATCTTTGCCACTCTCTCCAGTGATTTTTCGCTTGAATTGCTCAGGTTGTCAAGCACAACAACATCATATCCTGAATTCTGCAGCTCAACCACCGTATGGCTTCCTATAAATCCCGCTCCGCCGGTCACAAGTATCTTACTCATCAGTAATCTCCTTTTCCTGTTATAGTGTTAATCCGTTCATCTTAAGCAGTTCTCTTGCGCTCTCAACAGAATCCACTCCCGTGGGATTCTTTATCGGAGCAAATTCTTTCTCACGCACCACTTCGAAAGGAAGACAGCTCTTCATCTGATGTATCATATCCAGCACAAGGTTCTCGTATTTGTACCCGTTGGGTTCAGAAGGCTTGATCAGATTACCCGTCTCGTCAATATAAGGTATCTTTTTCTTCACTATATGAAGCGGAAGTTCCTGCTTAACAACTCTTTCAAGCTCTTCTATATTGAAAAGATAATTGAGGATGACGCCAAAGTTGTATGCCGGATCACCCTTTTCATCCTTTGCATTCATAAGCTCTTCAGTGAGCTCATAGTATTCCACGATAGAAGGTCTTCCGTCCTCAAGGCACATTACTCCGACCTTCTCGTCGGGTGCGTTTTTCCTCACCACTTTCGCACCGACAACGCAGTTCTTTTCGATGGTCGCTCCCACAAACACCGGATCCGCGATCCTCTGAAGCACATTATCCACCGCAAAAATGTTGAACCATTCGATTCCCCACTCCTTTGCCTTATCCAGGAGCCCTGCGCGCACAAGAGAAATAAACCATCCACCGTTTCCGTTGGGTGATGTAGCCATCCTTCCCTTTTCCTCAAGGTATATCTTTCCGTTATAATCCGTTGCCGCTGCCATCTCCTGTTTGAAGAAGTGAATATACTGCTCAGGATATCCGAAAAAGCTTTTCTCTTTTAAGAAAGCGATAGTGGCATCATTGTTCTTTTCGCTGGTCATGATAAAAAGATGGAAATAGGAATCCGCTTTTTTAACTACATCCAGCATGTTGCCTATCAGGCATTCAAATATAAACAGCTCTTTTGTAATGCCGATGTTATACATTCCCTTGGGATCGTCCGAGCCAAGCCTCGTTCCCATTCCTCCGGCAAGGAGCACTGCTGCCACCTTCCCGCTTCTGATCGCATCCAGGCCTGTCTTTTCAAAGCTCTCGCGATTCTTTTCAATCTCGTCAAGTTCCATACAGGGAAGGGGTGATATCACTCCCTTCTTTGACAGCTCATCGGGATTTGCCGCTGCCGCAAGCACGCTCATATCCGTCTCTTCTATCTGTTTGAGAAGCGCCTTCTTTTCCTCTTCGGATAATTCATCATAATACTTCAGGATATGCTCCTGACCGTATTCGATAAGTTTTGCTCTAATGCTTTCGGGTACCATATGTCCTCCCATTCAGTGATACTTTTATGCCTTTCGTAAAAGGCAGATCATTTACCGTCCTATTCTATCATAAATGGAAAAAACTTACCAGTCCGCATACTCCACCTCCTGAAGCTCATGCCGGTTTATGCAGTATCTGTACACACTGTCGGTCATGTATTCTTCCGGCGTGCTTTTTCGGTGTATCCGGTTCCAGTTTATGATCGCATCATGCACTTCATGGGATGTGGCATCCCTCACAGCGTGGATCCGGGCCTCATGAACAGAGGGAAATGTGACATAGAATTCGGAATCAAGTATATAAAAAATCCTGTCAAGAATATTGGGGTAAAAAACGGAAACCGCCCCTCCGCACCAGCAGCTTGTCGTCAGCCTGAGCCCTGCTCTGGATGAGTTTTTTCCGAAGGAAAACCTGTCATAGATCGCCGCAAAATCCGTAAAATCTCCCGACGAGAGCAAGTCTTTGCACTCCAGATGTTCCGTGTCATACAATCTCGGCGGCATCATCGCTTTTGACGTCACCAGCGCTCTGGTAAACAGAAGATCCCTATCATGCGATTCATGGGGATATATAAACTTTATGTCGTCTATGGTAAGATTCATAAGGTTTTCCGTACACGGAACATCAGGAAGGCGCGCAACGACCAGTCGTATTTCACCAAAACATCTGAAGATAACAGTACCTTTCCACGAGTGCAAAAGGTCTTCAAAAACAGACTTGCATACCGGTTTCAATATGAATTTTTCCATTTTTCCTCCTAAGGGAATTGTGGGCCGATCGGTCCCAGATATATTATGAAATCAAGCAGAAACTCAGAAGTCTATATCCTTGTATTTGATCCTCATCAGGATCTCGAGCAGTCCTTCGGGATCATTTGTCGTAATGATGATATTGGATCTTCCGAGAGAGAATGTTTTGGTCTTTTTCCGGGGAGAGGCAGCGCCGTAAGCCGGTTCCTTCTCACGCACTCTTCCGCGATTCTCGAAAATATCATAATAATGCCCCGCATCGTCTCCTCCATACTTCATAAACTCAAAGCTTACATCAAAGATCTTTGCGTATTTATTTATGATATAATCCGAATATTCCTTCTTGACGCCTTTCCATATTCCATAAAAAGTCGTCCTGCCCACATGGCACTCATCGCAAAACTTTCTGCGGGAATCTCTCCATGTATTCTCGAACAGATATATCACCCTTTCTCTGAAGTCCTTGAGCTTAACGAGTTCTTTTTTATTAAATCTATCCATTTTTAATTCCTCCTTGGATTTAATTAAATCATTTTTTCTGTCCGCCCGCTGTCGCCTTTGATACAAAAAGTGTTCTTTTTTGTCCGATAGTGTTCTTTTTTCATTTTTGACTTTTAGCGGCAGAAAAATCGAGTTAAGAACCGTCCGGCCCTCCTTCCCGCATAACATTTTTTCAGCTTATCCCAACAAATAAAAGAGCCTCTGCAGCATTTAGCCGCAGAGGCTTCGAAAATCGCGATCAGGTCTAATCCAATACCATTTCTTTATACTTTTCAACTTCTTCGATGTATTTATTTCCGATGGGAGAAAGAGGAATTCCCTTTCTCTTTATATAACCGATGGTCATCAGGTCTTCATTGTCGAGCCTTACCGCCACAAAATCATCACCGTTCAGATCCTCACATATAATACCCGAGCAGAGCGTAAATCCGTTCATTCCTTTAAACAGATTCAGCATAGTGGCACGATCGCTCGCGTGAATAATACGCTTGTATTCATAGGTGCTGTACAACTCTTCCGCAAAATAAAACGAATTGTTATCACCCTGATCAAATGCGAGGCACGGATATTCGGAGAGTTCCTCCAAAGTCACTCTTTCCTTATCCGCAAGGGGGTGTCCTTTTGCTATATAGGCATATATATGGCAATCAAACAGCCTGTGGAATGAAAGCTCACTTTCAGCAAAAAGCTTTTCCATAACATTGCGGTTAAAATCATTAAGATAAAGGATCCCCACCTCACTCTTAAAATTTTTGACATTCTGTATCACATCCGCTGTGCGGGTCTCGTATACCGAGAAATCGTATTCGTCTATACCGTACTGGGCAACCACCTCAATGAATGCATTAACAGCAAATGTATAGTGCTGCATGGAAACACTGAATCTTTTTTTCTGCTCTGTCTTATCTATGTATTTGGATTCTATCAGCTCATACTGCTGAACGACCTGTCTGGCATACCCGAGGAATTCTTTTCCCTCAGGCGTGAGCATGATACCCCGGTTCGATCTGGAAAAAACTTCGATGCCTATCTCCGCTTCAAGCTCCCTGACTGAAGCCGAAAGACTGGGCTGTGAAATGTACAGAGCCTTTGCGGCTTCATTCATCGAGGGAGACTCGGCAACCTGAATGATATATCTCAGCTGATTAAGTGTCATATGATTATTGTCTCTTTACTCCTGACTGTACAGTGGTGTCGAAAGATATCTGTCGCCCGAATCGGGGAGAAGTACAACTATGTTCTTTCCCTTATTCTCGGGACGAGCCGCAAGGATGAGCGCAGCCTTGAGGGCAGCTCCGGAAGATATTCCCACAAGCACTCCCTCGGCATGGCCGAATGCGGCTCCCTCGGCAAAAGCATCTTCGTTCTCGATAGCCAGGACTTCATCATATACCTTGGTGTTAAGGGTCTCGGGAACAAATCCCGCACCGATTCCCTGGATCTTGTGAGGGCCGGCCTCTCCCTTGGAAAGAACAGGGCTTGATGCGGGCTCAACAGCCACAACTTTTACATTGGGATTCTGAGATTTAAGGTACTCTCCGGTTCCGCTTACGGTTCCGCCGGTTCCAACGCCCGCTATGAATATATCAACTTTTCCGTCTGTCTGCTCCCATATCTCGGGACCTGTAGTAGCCTTGTGAGCTGCAGGGTTTGCAGGGTTGACAAACTGTCCGAGGATGACGGATCCTTCTATAGATGCCTTAAGCTCCTCCGCTTTGGCGATAGCTCCCTTCATTCCCTTGGCGCCCTCGGTGAGCACTATCTCTGCTCCGTATGCCTTAAGGAAGGTACGGCGCTCCACGCTCATGGTATCGGGGAGTGTAAGTATGGCATGATATCCCTTTGCTGCGGCAACCGAAGCTATTCCTATTCCGGTATTTCCGCTGGTGGGCTCGATTATAGTTGCCCCGGGTTTTAATATGCCCTTTTTCTCCGCATCCTCTATCATCGCAAGTGCGATCCTGTCCTTAACCGATCCTGCGGGGTTGAGATACTCCAGCTTTGCCAGGATCGTCACATCCTCTACTCCCGCTTTTTTTGCGTATCTTGATGCCTCAAGAAGAGGAGTTTTTCCGATCAGTTCTGCTGCGCTTTTTTTGATGTCACTCATTATAGTCACCCTTTCCGGCCATTTTGTATAATGCTGTTACAACGGTGTTATGGCTCTTTTAAAATAATATTCTTTTTTAAGTTACATTACAATATTTTTTTATCAGCCTATAGCTTTAAATGCTTCGTCAAGATCCTCAATAATATCGGCGATATTTTCGGTTCCGATGGAAAGTCTTATGGTGTTGGGTTTGATTCCCTGATCGGCCAGTTCCTCCTCGCTGCACTCTGAGTGAGTGGTGGATGCGGGGTGTATCGCCAGTGATTTAACATCCGCAACATTTGCAAGGAGCGAAAACAGTTCAAGATTATCTATAAACTGCTGTGCCTTTTCCGAACCGCCCTTTATCTCGAAAGTGAAGATCGAGCCACCACCGTTGGGGAAATACTTTTTGTAAAGCTCCTGCTGCGAAGCATCGGGGTTGACCGCAGGATGATTGACCTTTTCAACCAGCGGATGTTTGTCCAGATACTCTACCACCTTAAGGGCGTTTTCGATGTGTCTCTCCACGCGGAGCGATAGTGTCTCCAATCCCTGAAGGAAGATGAATGCATGTACCGGTGAAAGTGTTGCCCCCTCATCGCGAAGGAGGATTGCCCTGATATAGGTGGCTAATGCCGCAGGAGCCGTATCAACGGCAAACCTCACTCCGTGGTAGGACACATTGGGCTCGGTGAGCCAGGGGAATTTATCGGAGGATGCCCAGTCAAACTTTCCGGCATCTATGATCACTCCGCCGATGGTGGTTCCGTGCCCGCCGATGAATTTTGTTGCCGAGTGAACAACTATGTCTGCCCCGTATTCGATAGGTCTTACAAGATAAGGGGTGGCGAAGGTGTTGTCAACAATGAGGGGAATCCCATGCGAATGAGCAATTCCGGCTATCCTTTCAATGTCAACTACCTCTGAATTGGGATTTCCAAGGGTTTCGATCTGAATTGCCTTGGTATTTGCCTTTATCGCACTCTCTATGGCCTGATAGTCAAAAGGATCGACAAAGGTTGTTTCAATACCGTACTCCGGAAGCGTATGAGCCAGCAGATTGTAGGTACCGCCATATATGTTCTTTGCAGCTACGATGTGATCGCCTGCATGAGCAACCGCCTGAAATGCGTAAGTAAGAGCTGCCGCACCCGAGCTTAATCCGAGGGCTGCAACGCCTCCCTCGAGAGCCGCAACCCTTGCCTCAAACACGCCCTGAGTGGGGTTCGTAAGTCTTCCGTAAATGTTTCCCGCATCACGGAGACCAAATCTGTCAGCCGCATGCTTACTGTTATGAAAAACGTATGAACTGGTAAGATAGATCGGAACCGCTCTTGCATCGGTAACCGGATCGGGTGTCTCCTGCCCAACGTGAAGCTGCTTTGTTTCGAATCTGAAGTTTCTCTCTGCTCTTGTTTTCTTTCCCATAATAATCCTCCTCGCTGCCCGTTGAACGGGCACGTTGCTTGCGGTATCGCCGCGTTGTTTGTTTGTTATGGGTAAAGAATATCACAGGATTTGGTTATTGTATAATACGTCAATTCTTTTGTCGGTTATAGTTATTACCTATACCTCTGAGGTGTTTAATGTAAAACACAAAAGCTTTTTCTATAACAAAAAACTTCCTGATCCACATATAATGGATCAGGAAGCAGAATTGTTTTCTACAGTTTGATCAATCGATAAATGTTACACAGCTGCCTTCGGTCTTTTTACTTTCATAGACTCCGCTGTCAGCTTTCTTATACAGTGTCTCAAAATCCTTGACCTTTTCCTGATCAAGGAAGGCAGCACCGATACTGATCTCGATCTTTCTGTCGGTGATCTGCGGTATCTTTATGGCATGGATATTATCGATAAAACGGTCTATCACCTGTTTGGCGAGAGCTTTATCGGACATTCCTGACAGGAAGAGTGAAAACTCATCTCCTCCGAGTCTCATGACCACATCCGCATCACGGAATGAACTCTTAAGGCAATTTGCTATGGCTATAATGACCTCATCACCCACCTGATGTCCGAAGGTATCGTTGATGGATTTGAAATGATCGGCATCGAGTATTGCCAGCATTCCCTTCTCACCGTTTTCTATTATCTGACGGATCTTTTCTTCTCCGCCGCCACGATTCATAATGCCGGTAAGACGGTCTGTCTCTGAGAGCCATTCAAGATGTTCTCTTTCCCTCTTCTCCTGATCGATAGGCTCTATCATCCAAAGAACGCTCTTGATCTTTCCGCTCTGACTTCTTTCAACTACTGTGAATCTTCCTCTGCACCATTTGTTTTCGTTATCCAGGTACTCAAGGCTCACCGTATCGTAATCGCTCATTCTCTCATTCAATGTAGAAAGATCTATAAATTTGAACAGCTTATTCTGCGAGGACTCGGCACTGCAGGCCCACATGGTCTCGCGGAGTATCCTCTGTGCACCTACCGTCATTCCTTCCTGGGAATTCCTCATTTCTTTTCCGTCACATCTGACCATTCTGAAAGAGTCTTCTTTGAGATTGATCATATCCATCGTAGTGTAGATGCCGGAGATCGAATACATCTGCAAAGAGCTGGCTTCAGCCTCCTGCCTTCTTCTTGCAATATCGACAAACAGACCTATCATTACACTCCAGATAATGATCATGACCACCACCTGGAAAAATGTGAGAAGCGCCTGCTGCTTTAAAACCGAATCTATATTTATGGCACTGATTATGTAGAATCCGTCATACAGCTCTTCCGGATAGACAGCGTAATGTTTCCCTTTAAACTTTACTCTGATGATTTCGGAATTGTTGTTTTCCAGCTTTTCCATATTGTATCCGTTCAGGAGCTCCAGCTTTGAAAACACATTCCCCAGTTGCCTCGACTCGGTTGAATGAGCCAAGATAGTACCGTCATCCGCCACAAGCATGAGCTCATTGTTGCTTC
>JAEEGL011992324.1_pt1 | contig 14011 bp, 8 predicted proteins | sample 9134231 | NCBI WGS metagenome assembly JAEEGL01 (sample SAMN16246548, study PRJNA631951) | gut metagenome | biome: gut microbiome; feature: rumen; material: fiber-attached | host: Bos | place: Iran: Karaj | collected 2018-10
AGATGAAGAAGGGTATGTTCTCTATTATGAACTACTATCTGCCTCTGCAGGGTATCGCGTCTATGCACTGCTCTGCCAACACTGATATGGAGGGTAAGAACACCGCTATCTTCTTCGGTCTGTCTGGTACAGGTAAGACCACCCTTTCTACCGATCCTAAGCGTCTCCTCATCGGTGACGACGAGCACGGATGGGACGACGAGGGCGTATTCAACCTCGAGGGTGGCTGCTACGCTAAGGTTATCAACCTCGACAAGGAGAGCGAGCCCGACATCTACAACGCTATCAAGCGCAACGCTCTCCTCGAGAACGTAACTGTTGACAAGGATGGTAAGATTGACTTCGCTGACAAGAGCGTAACAGAGAACACTCGTGTTTCTTACCCAATCAACCACATCAAGAACATTCAGCCAGGTTCATCAGCACCAGCAGCTAAGCAGGTAATCTTCCTTTCTGCTGACGCATTCGGTGTATTGCCTCCAGTGTCTATCCTCACTCCTGAGCAGACACAGTATTACTTCCTCTCTGGCTTCACAGCTAAGTTGGCTGGTACAGAGCGCGGTATCACTGAGCCTACACCAACCTTCTCAGCTTGTTTCGGTCAGGCATTCCTTGAGCTCCACCCAACAAAGTACGCTCAGGAACTCGTTAAGAAGATGAACGCTAACGGTGCTAAGGCATACCTCGTTAACACTGGTTGGAACGGTACTGGCAAGCGTATCTCTATCAAGGATACACGTGGCATCATCGACGCTATTCTCTCTGGCGACATCGACAAGGCTCCTACAAAGCAGATTCCTATGTTCGACTTCAAGGTGCCAACAGAGCTTCCTGGCGTTGACCCTGCAATCCTCGACCCACGTGACACTTACGCTGACGCTTCAGAGTGGGAGAAGAAGGCAGAAGACCTCGCTGGACGTTTCATCAAGAACTTCGGCAAGTACACCAACAATGAGGCTGGTAAGGCTCTCGTTGCTGCTGGTCCAAAGCTCTAATATTCGCCACAGTTCCATCACCGTAAGGTGACGGGCAATAAGGCTAATCAATAATAAAGCCCGCATATCGGAATGATATGTGGGCTTTTTCTATACCTTTGCTAACTGTGAACTATGCACTGTGAACTGTGAACTATTCCTTAGGGTTATACTGTATAGTCATCATGGTGAGATCGTCACTCTGTTCGGCTTCGCCTACGAAGTCGTGTACGGCTTTCACCATCTGCTTTATCAGTTGTTCAGGCGATACATTACCCTTGGCACTCATCTTGCGAGCCACGTCCAACATACGCTCCTCGCCAAACTGTCCGTGGTCTATGTTCTCAGCCTCATTCAGTCCGTCAGTATATAGGAATATGGTTGTGCCACCGTCGATGATATTTTCCTGACGTTTGTACTTCCATCCCTTCATCACGCCCACGGGCAGGTTGCTCTCCACCTTCATCAGTCCTATGCGCTTTCCGTCCTTAGATATGAGGATAGGTGCATCATGCCCTGCGTTGCAGTAGCTCATGTCACCAGTTTTCAGGTCGAGAACACCCAGGAACAGGGTGACAAACATGTTCGTTTCATTCTCCTCGGCTATAGTGTCGTTGATAAGGCTCACTATGCACTCTGGCTGTGACTCGTGGGCAGATATGGTGCGAAACGATGCCTTCGTGACAGCCATCACCAGCGATGCAGGCACACCCTTGCCGCTCACGTCGCCTATGCAGAAGAATAGTTTGTCGTCGCGAATATAGAAGTCAAACAGGTCGCCACCTACCTCTTTCGCAGGCGTCAGCTGTCCGTATATCGTGATATCCTCACGGTTGGGGTAGGGAGGGAAGCTCTTAGGCAGCATCGCCATCTGTATCGAGCGGGCAATGTGCAGTTCATTCTTCACTATCTCCTGTTCCTGTTTTGCAGCATTCAGTTTGTGTATGCTCTTAACCGAGTGGCGCGCTATGTATGTCAGCAGTAGTATTGTGAGCACTATGAGTGTTGTCATCACTATTTCCAGCAGTATGGTGTAGCCGTAAACAGCTTTCTTAGGACATGCCAGCAGCAGTGTCAGGTCGCGGTTGCCTATCGCCTGTTTTCTTATGAAATAGTCGTCCTCGTCGGGCTTTGTGTTATCAGATGCCACGATTATCTCTCCCCTCTTTGTTAATAGCTGGCATACGCTCCCACGATATGGCTCCACATGGCGCAGTATATGGGTAATCCATTCCATCGAAACGTCAAGACCCACCACGGCTATCGTGTCTTTACCGTTCTTTATGTGACGGCAGTATGACATCAACAGCCTGTTGTTCTGTGTGTTATCCCTGTATGGCGAAGTCCATTTGCCCTTCATTCCCTTGCTCTGCAGTCCTTTCTTATACCATTCCATGTTGAAATAGTCGTGGTTTTTACCGCCAGCCTGTTTAGATACTATCGAGTCGCCCTCGCGATGGGCGCAAGGCTCATACCAGTGTCCTTTCTCGGGGTAGTAGTTTGACCTGAATCCTATGGCGCAGCCTATAATCAGCGGGTTGGTTTCCACTGCCCTGTGCACTACAACATACATAGAGTCAGGATAGGGCAGTTGCTCTAATATCTGCTCGTCCAGGTGCTCTATTGACCATTCCGTGTCTTTCAGATACGAGTCGATGCGCAGACTGGCTATCTGCAGGTCGCGGTTTATCAGGTTGTTACATTTCTCCTCGTCCTGCTGTTCACCTATGTAGTATTGCACCCCGATAACGAGGATGGTCATTATCGTGGCAACCATTATAGCTGTTATACCTTGCTGCTGGAATATTTCTTTTGCTTTTTTCATAGAGTTATGTACACGCACTTTGCTGTATCGTCTACAAAATTACGTAAAATTTTCCTTAATCTAAAGATTAAACGGCAAAAGTTTCGTTATTTCCAATAAATTTATTACCTTTGCACGCATTATATTGCATAATTGTGTCACTTCGGTACCTACTAAAGGCAAATAACAAACAAAAATAATAATAACAACTAACTAAAAAAATGCAAAACAAAGGAATTGTAATTGTAACCGCCATTCTGTTGACGCTTGCAAGCATCTTCTACCTTTCGTTCTCAGCAGCAACGAGTTATTATGACTCTAAGGCTGCTCAGATGAGCGACCCTATCGCTCAGCAGAACTATAAGGACAGCGTGAAGTATCTTGGCGTCTATACCTACCAGCAGTGTCTGGAGACTCAGATTGGTCTTGGTCTTGACCTTAAGGGCGGTATGAACGTAATCCTCGAAATCAGCGTGCCTGACGTAGTAGATGTGCTTGCTGACCACAAGACAGACGCAGCTTACCGCAAGTCACTCGAGGAGGCTAAGAAGGAAGAGGAGACCAGTCAGAAGGACTTCATCACCCTCTTCATCAACGCTTATCACAAGAATGCGCCAGGTCACCGTCTGGCAGAGGTGTTTGCCACACAGCAGCTGAAGGGCAAGGTGTCAACCCAGTCCACCGACTCTGAGGTTGAGACTGCTCTGCGTGCTGAGGTGCAGAATGCCATTGACAACTCTTACAACGTAGTTCGCAACCGTATCGATAAGTTCGGTGTGGTACAGCCTAACATTCAGAAGCTTGAGGGTCAGGACGGCCGTCTGATGGTCGAGATGCCTGGTGTTCGCGAGCCTGAGCGCGTGCGTAAGCTGCTCCAGGGTTCTGCTAACCTTGAGTTCTGGGAGACCTATAACGCTCAGGAGATTCTGCCTTACCTGCAGCAGCTCGACACTCAGCTTGCCAACATTGCTTCTGGCAAGACTACTGAGGAAGCTGACAGTGTTAAGAACGAGAACGGGAACGTTAACGCTAACCAGATAGCACAGGCAGCCGATACTGTCAAGAAAGAGGCTTCAGCTAAGTTTGAGTTGAAGAAGACTGAGGAAGAGACCAAGACAGAGGTAGCCGACAACAAGGTTGCCAGCGACGCTGAGATAGCTAAGGCTAAGAAGCAGCATCCGCTGTTCGCTATCTTCGAGCCTGTTCGTGGTCAGAGCCTTTCTACCGTTGGCTATGCTCACGAGCGTGACACCGCTGATATTGACAAGCTCATCTATGGCAGCGAGGCTAAGAAGATTATCCCTTCTGACGTTAAGCTCCTGTGGAGTGCCAAGCCAGTTGACGGCACCAAGAACATCTTCGAGCTCCATGCTCTGAAGGTTACCTCAACCACTGGTCGTGCTCCTCTTGAGGGCGATGTAATCACTGATGCACGCGATGAGTTCGACAACTTCGGTCATCCTTGTGTGTCTATGTCAATGAACAACGAGGGTGCCCGTCTCTGGGCTCAGCTCACCAAGCAGAATGTGGGCAAGGCTATCGCTATCGTGCTCGACGGCGTAGTTTACTCTGCTCCACGCGTAAATGGTGAAATCTCAGGCGGTAACTCACAGATTACTGGTAACTTCACTATCGAAGACACCAAAGACCTTGCCAACACCCTCAAGTCTGGTCGTATGCCTGCGCCTGCACGCATAGTACAAGAAGAGGTGGTAGGTCCTACACTCGGTGCACAGTCTATCCAGCAGGGTATCATATCATTCATCATCGCCTTCATATTGCTGATGATTTACATGGTTTGCATGTACGACTTCATCCCAGGCATGATGGCTAACTGCGCTCTCGTAGTCAACCTCTTCTTCACACTCGGTATCCTCACCTCGTTCCAGGCTGCGCTTACTATGTCAGGTATCGCTGGTATGGTGCTCTCACTCGGTACGGCAGTGGATGCCAACGTGCTTATCTACGAGCGTATCAAGGAGGACCTCAAGGGCGGTCTTGGTATCAAGCAGGCTCTGAAGAAGGGTTATGAGAACGCCTTCTCAGCTATCTTCGACTCTAACCTCACCTCCATCATCACGGGTGTCATACTCTATGTGTTCGGTACAGGTCCTATCCGCGGCTTCGCTACCACATGGATCATCGGTATCATCTGCTCATTCTTCACGGCAGTGTTCCTCACCCGTCTGGTATATGAGAACCGCCTTGCCAAGGACAAGTGGATGAAGCAGAACTTCACTACACGCTTCTCCAAGAACCTCCTGCAGGGACTCGACATCAAGTTCATGTCCATGTACCGCAAGACCTTCACCATCGTGGGCGTGGCTATCGTAGTGTTCATCTGCAGCTTCGTGGTTCGCGGCCTGTCACAGTCTATCGACTTCACCGGCGGTCGTAACTACGTAGTAACGCTTGACAAGGCAACCGAGCCTGAGGAGGTGCGTGGTGTAATAGCCCAGGCATTCGACGGCTACAACACCAGCGTCATTGCCCTCGGCACCGACAATAAGACCGTCCGCATCTCTACCAACTACAAGATTGAGTCTAACGACCCAACAGTAGATGATGAGGCAGAGTCTATCCTTTACAAGGCTCTGAAGAAGGAAGGTGTAGTAAACCAGAAGAATGAAGAGGCATTCAAGAACCCAGACGTTCGCGAGGGTGGTTCTATCATCTCTTCTCAGAAGGTAGGTCCTTCAGTGGCTAAGGACATCACCTACGGTGCCATCATCAGTGTGCTGCTTGCTCTCGTGGCAATCTTCATCTACATCATGGTACGTTTCCGCAATGTGGCATTCTCAGTAGGTTCTACCTGCGCCCTTGCTGTCGATACCATCGTGGTGCTCGGTATCTACTCACTCTGTTGGGGCTGGATGCCATTCTCACTCGAGATTGACCAGACCTTCATCGGCGCTGTGCTCACAGTGATTGGTTACTCTATCAACGATAAGGTGGTAGTATTCGACCGTATCCGTGAGAACCTCAATATCCACACCAAGTGGGACACTCAGACCGTGTTCAACACCTCTATCAACCAGACCCTGGCTCGTACGGTGAACACCTCACTGAGTACCCTCATCGTGTTGCTCTGTATCTTCTTCCTCGGTGGCGATTCTATCCGCTCATTCTCATTCGCTATGATTCTGGGCGTAGTCTTCGGTACCCTGTCATCTATCTTCATCGCTGCTCCAGTGGCTTACCTTACACTGGGTCGCAAGATAGAGAACAGACTGGAAAAAGAATAAATATTGCTTACTGAAAAAGGGGTGATATTTTCACCCCTTTTTTAGTTTATTTCGGGATGTAGCGCAGTTGGTAGCGCACTACGTTCGGGACGTAGGAGTCGCCAGTTCGAGTCTGGTCATCCCGACTCAAACAGATTAAAACCTAAACAGACATGAATTTCCTTGAAGAGAAAATCCTCTCTGATGGCAACATCAGGCAGGGGAACATCCTGAAGATTGACAATTTTCTTAATCATCAGATTGACATCGACATCATGCGACAGATGGCTTACGAGTTCAAGCGTCGCTTTCGCAATGAGACGGTTAACAAGGTGCTGACCATCGAGGCGAGCGGCATAGCCATAGCCACTATGTTAGGCAACCTCTACGATGTGCCTGTGGTGTTTGCCAAGAAGAGCGAGACGGCTAACAGCACTGACGACAAGTATGTGTCGCAGGCTTATTCGTTCACTCATAAGAAGATGAATAACGTGTTTGTGTCTAAGCCTTACCTGCACTCAACTGACAAGGTGCTGATAGTGGACGACTTCCTGGCTGACGGACAGGCTGTGCATTCACTCATCGACTTGGTGCACCAGGCTGGTGCCGAGGTGACGGGCATAGGCATCGCCGTGGAGAAGGGTCAGCAGAAGGGCGGACAGGTGCTCAGAGAGGAGGGCTACCACCTGGAGTCTATCGCCATAATCGACGAGATGGACTGGGAGATGCAGACCATCCGCTTCCGCGAACAGCCTTCAAGTGCACCTGAAAACACAAAACTGAAGCTCAAAAACTAATGAAAAACTCCACTCCCTATGAACTTGACGGCAGGATTCCCGTCTTACAAGCAGTGCCCTTCGGACTGCAACATGTGCTGGCAATGTTCGTCAGCAACATCACCCCTATCATTATTCTTGCCAACGTGGCTGGTCTGCAGCCTGCCATCAGTGCTATACTGATACAGAACTGTATGGTGATAGCGGGTATTGGTACGCTGATACAACTGTACCCTATCTGGCGCATAGGCTCAAGATTGCCTTTAGTGATGGGTATCAGCTTCACCTTCCTATCGCTCAACATCTTCATAGCCACCACGCAGGGCATGGGGGTGCTGATAGGTGCCGTGATAATAGGTGGTATAGTGGAAGGAGTGCTGGGGCTCTTTGCCAAATACTGGGTAAGACTGGTGCCCCACCTGGTGGCAGCTACTGTGGTGACTGCCATTGGTTTCTCGCTGTTGCCTATCGGTGCCAACTCCTTCGCTGGCGGTGTGGGAGCAGCTGATTTCGGTTCGCTGCAAAACTGGATTGTGGGTTCGTTCACCCTGCTCGTGTGTTTGGGTTTTCAGGTGTTTGCCAAGGGTTTCTTACGCTCTCTGTCAGTATTGTTCGGACTCATAGCAGGCTACATACTTGCAGTGTGCATGGGTATGGTGAGTTACGAGGGCATAGAGCATGAGAGCCTGATAGCTCTGCCTAAGTTCATGCCGTTCAAACCAGAGTTTGAGACAGGTGCCATACTCTCCATGATAGCCATTTTCATGGTATCAGCCACTGAAACCATAGGTGACACGAGTGCCCTGTGTAACAGTGCCCTGAAGCGCAACCCTCACAAGGGGGAGATGGGAGCCAGCATATCATGTGACGGCTTCGTGAGCAGCATAGCAGGTCTGTTTGGCTGTACGCCTATCACCTCATTCAGTCAGAATGTGGGACTTGCCGCTATGTCTGGCGTAGTAAACCGTTTCGCCATTGCCACAGGTGCCTGCATCATGATACTCGGAGGCATCTTCCCTGCCGTGGGTATGGTGCTGACCACTATCCCTCAGGCTGTGCTTGGCGGCTGTTCCATCATGATGTTCGGCTCCATCATGTTTGCTGGTTTCGGCATGATGTCGAGGTGTGGATTCTCTAACCGCAACATGATTATCGTATCACTCTCGCTCAGCATCGGACTGGGTTTCACTCAGGCATCAGGCATGTTCACCATCTTCCCACAGATTTTCCGTACCATCTTTGCAGAGAACTGCGTGGCTGTGGTGTTCCTCCTTGCCGTAGTGCTCAACCTCGTATTGCCTCATGAAGGAAATGAGAAAAAAGGACTAACAAAATAACTAACATATACAGCGACCATGAAAAAAATATATTCTATGCTGGGCTTTGACCCTGCTGAGTATTCATTAAAAACAGAGGTAGTAGCAGGAATCACTACATTCCTCACCATGACATATATCCTTGCCGTCAATCCGCTGATACTCGGCGAAGCAGGCATGGACAAAGGTGCCATCTTCTCTGCCACCGTAGTTTCTTCTGCCATTGCCACACTGGTAATGGCTTTCTATGCCAAGTTGCCTTTTGCCCTTGCACCAGGCATGGGCCTCAACGCATTCTTTGCCTATACCCTCGTGCTAGTTATGGGCTACACATGGCAGCAGGCTCTCGCTGCCGTATTCTTCGAAGGCATAGCGTTTATCTTACTCACCGTGTTCAAGGTGCGCCAAATTTTGGTTGAAGCCATTCCCCTCAACCTCCGCTATGCCATATCTGTCGGCATAGGACTGTTCATTGCCTACATAGGACTGAAGAGCAGCGGCATAATAGTCAGCAACGATGCTACGATAACCTCACTGGGAGAATGGAATGCAACGAGTCTCATCGCTGCTGCTGGAATATTCCTTGGCGGGATGCTCATGACGCTCAAGGTTCATGGAGCTCTTTTCTTCACCATCATCATCATGACCGTCGTAGGCATACCGTTCGGCGTTACGGTGTTGCCTGAGGACTTCTCTATCATCAGCAGCCCGCAGTCAATGTCGTCAATAGTCTTCAAACTGGATTTCTCACGCTTCATCACTCTTGACCTCAACTACTACATCGTGGTGTTTACCCTGCTTTTCATGGACCTCTTCAATACCCTCGGCACACTTATCGCTACTGCCTCATTCGCTGGAATGGTAGACAATACCGGCAAGATACACGGACTTAACAAAGCACTCATGGCTGATGCCGTAGGTACCGCGGCCGGCGCACTATGCGGCACCTCAACCGTTACGACATACGTAGAGAGCGCCACCGGCGTGATGGAAGGCGGCAGAACGGGTATGACCTCTCTCACTGTTTCCATACTATTCTTAGTGGCATTGTTCTTCTCGCCTCTATTCCTGATTATCCCTCCTGCTGCCACAACAAGTGCACTGGTGATTGTCGGCGTGCTGATGGCCAGGAATGTCACAAATATAAATTTCTCAGACTTAACCGAGGCTGTGCCGGCATTCATAACATTCCTCACCATGCCGTTAACCTACAGCATCTCTGACGGCATCGTGCTCGGCATGCTTTCGTATGTCATAATAAAAATAGGTTGCGGACGCTATAAGGAACCGTCTGTTGCCATGTATATCATTTCAGCATTCTTCATACTAAACTTTATTCTGAATTGATACAACGTATAATGCATAAAGTATAGAGTAAAATGAAAAAAATCCTTTTCCTTATTGCACTTTTCAATATTCAATTATCAATTGTCAATTCAACAAATGCCCAGAATATTCAGTTACACTACGACTTCGGACGCAACATATACACAGGCGCCGAGTCAAGCCGTTCGAAGGTGACTGTCACCCTCGAGCAGTTTAAGGCTGACAACTGGGGTTCATGGTATTACTTTGTGGATGTGGACCTGTCAAGCCACTTCACTGAGAGTGCCTATACTGAGATTTCACGTGAATTCAAACTGGGCAAGGAGACTCCCTTCGCTGCCCACATAGAGTATAACGGCGGACTGAGCCGAAACGGCAGTTTCCAGCAGGCAGGCCTCATAGGTGCTGCATGGAACGGTCATACTGCTGACTTCTCCAAGACCTATAGCGTGCAGCTGTTGTATAAGCAGTTCTTTAAGAGCTACAACAACACCCGTTCCTATGCCTCAGCACAGATAACGGGTGTATGGGGGTTGCATTTCCTCAACAGGAAGCTTACTTTCTCCGGTTTCATCGACTTCTGGCGTGGCGAGAAGGCTAATGGTCACGGCTGCTTGGTGATACTCTCTGAACCACAGTTCTGGTATAACTTCACACCACACTTCTCTGTGGGCACAGAGTGGGAGTTCTCTAACAACTTTGTATATAACAGCGACCCTAACAGTAGTGCCACATTCTTCTGGAACCCTACTATTGCCGTTAAGTGGAACATGTAGTTCCGCTACTCTTCATTCATCTCCTTATAGAGCTGGTCGTATTTATCCTTCTGTCTGAGTATCTTATAACATTCAAGCAGAGGGCTACCCCAGACATCGTATTTGTCAGGCAACAGACGACGTGACATCTCGAGATAGGTGCGAGCATTGAAGTAGTAGGTCTGCACCTCAGCCAACTCCTTGTTGTAGGTGGTCTGCTTGACCTTCTGGTCGCTACCTGAGAAGACGAGGTTGAACTGACCCTGACGACGCAGTATCACTACGTCTTGTATATAGGTGCTGCCCATTCCTGCATAGGCATAGCCGTTGTCCTCGTCAAGGGCGATAGCCTTGCTGAAGCAGTTGCGTGCCTCGGTATTATTCTCGTCAACATTGAAATAGAGCACACCCTTGGCATACCACGCATCGGCATTCTGCGGATTGGCAGCTATGAGCTTGTCCATCTCGGCGTATGCCTCAGCCATGTTACCTTTCTTGCTCTGGTAATATTCGATGAGTCGGTCAGAAAACTGGGGGTTCTGCGGACAACGGACTATTGCCTCCTTGAGCAGTTCCATCCACAGGTCGTTCATACCTTTCTCCTTGCATGCCTCCATACCTGCTATATAGACGTTGGAGATGCCTTTAGAGGTTCGCCTGCCATATGGCAGGGCCTTCATCACACCATCCATATCGTTTACAGAATAAAAGAGGTAGATAGCATTTACAGCCGCCTGGTCATACACTCGGCGGTCAGCCTGATAGAGCGAGTCTTGCTGTGCCTGAGTCATTCCCCTGCGCTGGGGTTCCTCAAGATAGAGCAGAAAACACTTGGCAGCCTCAGCCTTGTCGCCACGTTCATGGGCACGATAAGCCTGGCTGTTATAATAATCTATGGGTTGCTGGGCAACGGCGTTGAGTGCCATACAGCAAAGAAGGGAAAGGATGATGGACTTCATAAGAGTTTAAGAGTTTAAAAATTTGCGATGCAAAGTTAGCACTTTTTTCTTAAAAATTTGGCTTTTCGATGGAGTTTTCGTAATTTTGTCGCTGAAACCGATAATTTTATTATTAAACCCTATGAACTGCAGACATATCATACTCATCGCAGCACTCTTTGCCTCAATAACCGCAAAGGCTGACGAACCAAAGGATTCACTGAAGACACCTAAGGCAACAGTTGACACACTAAAGACAGACACGGTGGATAAGAACAAACCTGTTTTTACCACCATCATGGAACTGCCCATTACGTCAATTAAGGACCAGAACCGCTCAGGCACGTGCTGGGACTACTCGGCGCTGTCGTTCTTTGAGTCGGAGCTGCTGCGCACCAAGAAGAAGGAGTATGACCTGAGCGAGGTGTTTGTGGCAAACAAGAACTACATGGATCGCGCCATACTGAAGGTGAGGATGCATGGCGACGCACAGTTTGCGCAGGGTGGCTCGGCATACGATGTGCTGTATGTGCTGAAGAACTACGGCATCTGTCCTGAGGAAGCAATGGCGAAACCTGGGGCTATGGTAGGCGATACACTCAACAACTTCAATGAGTTCTTTGACGTTATGACACCCTACGTGGATGCTGTTTCTACATCAAAGGGAAAGAAACTGACCCCTGCGTGGAAGGCTGGTCTGCAGGGCATACTGGATGCCTATCTGGGCAAGACGCCTGAGAGTTTCACCTATGAGGGCAAGACATACACCCCACAGACGTTTGCCAAGAGTTTGGGGCTCAACTGGGACGATTACTACAACTTCACATCATACACCCACCATCCTTTCTACACCGAGTTTCCACTCGAGATACAGGACAACTGGCGTCAGGGCATGTCGTGGAATGTGACTATGGAAGATCTGGAACGCATAATAGACAATGCCCTGGAGAAGGGCTACACCGTGCTGTGGGGTGGCGATGTGAGTGAAGACGGATTTACGCGTGACGGTCTCGCCATGCTCGTGGATATAGAAAAGGTGCAGAGCAACGAGGGCAGCGACATGGCTAAGTGGCTCAAGCTGTCGTCAGGCGAGAAGAAGGAGAAGCTGCAGAAGCTCGGAGTAAACGTGCCTGAGCTCACTCCGTCGCAGGAGAAGCGTCAGGAGGAGTATGACAACTGGCAGCTTACCGACGACCACGGCATGCACATATACGGCAAGGCTACCGACCAGAACGGCAGGCAGTATTATAAGGTGAAGAACTCATGGGGCAAGCACGGCGACTATGACGGCATCTGGTATATGTCAAGGAATTTCATCATAGCTAAGGCTATGGACATCATGGTCAACAAGAACGCGGTGCCTAAGGACATACTAAAGAAACTTAAAAAATGAAACACCTGCTGCTTGGCATACTGATGACACTCTGCCCCGCATGGGCTATGGGTAAGGAGCATTTGCAGGCTCGGCAGAACAGTGCCGTGTTTGCCAGTTTCACCTATGAGGCCACTGACAGCTATGACGGGCTTAACCCCATCTTGCCAGGATGGTACAGTGACCCAAGCGTTTGTCGGGTGGGCAATGACTACTGGCTCGTCACCTCCACCTTCGGCTATTACCCTGGCGTGCCACTGTTCCACAGTCATGACCTCGTAAACTGGGAGCAGGTGGGCAACATACTGAACCGTCCATCGCAACTGGCTCACCTCAAGGGGCAGTCGATAGACCGTGGCGGAATCTATGCACCAGATATCAGCTATAATCCTCACAACCAGACATTCTATATGATAACTACCGACGTGGGAAAGGGACACTTCTATGTCACCGCAAAAGACCCTCGTGGTAAGTGGTCAGACCCCATATGGCTTCCTGAGATAGGAGGCATAGACCCCTCTTTTTTCTTTGACGATGACGGAAGCGCCTATATAGTGCACAAGGAAGACACAGAAGGAAAGCCCAAGTGGAGCAACAACCGAGCCATCCGCATAATACGCTTTGACACCAAGACTGGTAAGACTTTTGGAGAGGACGTACCCTTCCGTGAGGAGGGCGTGGGCCCAGAGGAACAGCTGGCCCGCGATGAGGGTCCGCATATATACAAGATTAACGGTAAATACTACCTCATCTGCGCTGAGGGAGGCACAAGCTGGGCTCACTCCGAGGTGTGCTACAGGGCTGACAGCGTATTTGGTCCCTACACCCGTTGGGCACGCAACCCCATGCTGACCCAACGGCTGCTTAAGCCCCATCCAGATTATGGTGTAACCTGCACTGGGCACGTATCAATGGTGCAGAGGCAGGAAGGCGACTGGTGGGCTGTATTTCTGGGTTGCAGACCCTGGGCTGACGGAACGGAGCAGTTAGGGCGCGAGACCTTCCTCATGCCAGTGAAATGGAGCAAGGACGGCTTTCCCTATATTACCATGACAAGAGATACCATACCACTTAACCCTTCCGTAAACGGGGCTGCACACAAGAAACGCGCCACACGCTTTGTTTCTAACTTCAGCCACAGGAAACTGGAGCCAGAGTGGATGTCACTACGAGGTGAGGTGTCAGGAATGAAGTTCGTATCCTACCCCATCAAGACGGCTGAAAGGAGGGCTGAATGTCTCCTCCTGCCCTGTTCCGACAAACTCTCGGCAGGCTCTGACACGCCAAGCTATCTGGGCAGACGCATACAGCACCACGAGTTTACGGCTGAGACGGAGATGTTCTTCACGCCGAGGGATAGCAGCGAGGCAGCAGGCTTACTTATCTTCAAGAATGAGAAACACCAGTATTTTCTCTGTCGCAGCGGAAAGGGACTGGAACTGCGCCAGATATCAGGTTCGGACAAATGTAAGGTTCTTGCTTTTTCAGAACTTCCCGATTACGTAGAGCGCGTCTATCTGCGGGCA
>JAEEGL012102447.1_pt1 | contig 14011 bp, 11 predicted proteins | sample 9134231 | NCBI WGS metagenome assembly JAEEGL01 (sample SAMN16246548, study PRJNA631951) | gut metagenome | biome: gut microbiome; feature: rumen; material: fiber-attached | host: Bos | place: Iran: Karaj | collected 2018-10
GACATCGGTTCCTGGAACACCTTTGCGGAGGAGATGCACGGGAGCATCATCGGCAAGGGCGTGCAGGATGAGGCATGCAAAGGGACAAATATCGTCAATGAACTGGATCTCCCGATCCTCGCGATGGGACTTTCCGATGTGATCATCGCCGCATCCAATGACGGGATCCTGGTCGCGGATAAGCACCGGTCCAGTTATATGAAACCCTATGTGGAGCAGATGGATGCCACGGTGCGTTATGCCGAGAAATCCTGGGGAAGCTTTACGATCCTGGATACAGGTCCCTGTTCCATGACGCTCCGGGTGATCCTGATGCCGGGACACCGGCTGCATTATCATGCCCATGAAAGGCGCAGCGAGGTATGGACCGTCATCGAAGGGACCGGCTATGCGATCGTGGAAGGAGAGCGGATCGATGTGCGGCCCGGTTCCGTGGTGGAACTGCCGGTCCTCAGCAGGCACACGATCGTCGCCGTCACGGCGCTTAAGGTCATCGAGGTGCAGATGGGGGAGGATATCCGCGTATCCGATAAGATCAAATATCCAGATCCGCTGGAGGAGGGAAAACCGTCATGACCAAAGCGGATGAGTGGATCCGTTCCTTTGCGGAACGGCACATCAACGAGATCATCGTCGCGGCGCTGTTCATCCTCTCCGTACTCCTCAGGATCACGCTGGCACCGAAGACTTCCTGGTCGGGTGATTATCTGTACTGTATCGCTCCCTGGGTGGACCGGTACCGGGAACTGGGGGCGGCGGCAGGTCTCTCACAGGAGATCACGAATTATTACATTCCGTATAATGTATTTCTGGCCTTTGTCTCCCTGTTTCCCATGGAGCCCTGGGTCCTGGTCTCCATCCTCTCCTGTGCGGCGGAATACCTGGGCGTGTATTATGCCTGGAAGATCCTGACGCATCTGTCCGGCACCGGTTCCTGGCGTACCGTCTATGCGGCCCTGTCCCTGCTGTTCCTGCCGCCCATGGTGCTCAACGGTGCCTTCTGGAAACAGTGTGATGCCGTCTATACGGCCTTTGCTCTCATGGCGCTGTATTATCTGCTGTGCGATAAGTATTACCGCGCGTTTCTTTTCCTGTCCGTTGCTTTTGTGTTCAAACTGCAGGTCATCCTGCTCTTTCCTTTGTTTTTCTTTGCCTATTTCGCGGGGAAGAGATACTGTTTCCTCCTGTGGCTCAGGATCCCTGTCACATATCTGGAGGCCGGTCTGCCGGCGATCATCTGCGGTCGGGATCCCAAAGAGGTCTATTCCGTCTACCTGAACCAGAGCGGGGAATATCATTTCATGTTCTTAAATACAGGGAATATCCATCGTCTGTTCCGCAGCGATTACGCGGCACTCAGCACGGCGGCGATCCTCATGACCGCTGTGTTTCTGGTATTCTGGCTGGGATATCTGTACCGTTACCGGGAGAGGATGGGAAATGAGAGGCTCCTGCAGCTTGCCGGGGTCACGGGCTACGCCTGTTTTCTTTTCCTGCCGGCCATGCACGAGAGGTACGATTATCTGCCGCTGTGTCTTGTCACGCTTTATTATGCGTACTATGATAGAAAAAGACTGTTCATCCCCGCCATGATGACCGGGGTGACGACCGTCATGTACTGCGAGTATCTTTTCGGCGGCAATACGCTGCCGGAGGAGGTTTATGCCATGATCGGCCTGGCAGCGTGCGCGCTGGCCGGACGTGATCTGGTGAATGCGCTGAAGACCGGGAACAGGAGGGAGCAATATGTCGATCAAGATCAATAATTTTCTCGGGAGATTCGGGTGGAACATGCGGAAGTATTTCCCCAGGCTCTCCAGCAACGCCTATCTGACGCTGCAGTTCTTCACCAGGAGAAAGCAGCAGAAACGGTACTGTGACTGGTTCCTGCAGGCGGATGAGGTACCGAAGCCGAATGTCGTCAATATCGAGACCGTCAACCGCTGCAATTCCACCTGCGCGTTCTGCACGGCCAATATCCATGCGGAGAAGCGGCCGCTGGCCAGGATCGATGAGGACCTCTACCGCTCGATCATCGACCAGTTGGCGGACTGGGGATACGAGGGCCATCTGACGCTCTACGGCAACAATGAACCCCTGCTGGATCCCCGCATCGTGGAATTCCATAAATACGCCCGGGAGAAGCTCCCGAAATCATTTATCTTCATGTCCACCAACGGCCTGATCCTTACGAGGGAGAAGGTCGATGAGATCAAGCCTTATGTGGATCAGATCATCATCAACAACTATTGCATGGACATGAAACTCCACGAGAATATCCGGGAGATCTATGAATATGTCAAGGCGCATGAGGAGGAGTACAGGGATGTTGAGATCCTGATCCAGATGCGCTATCTTCAGGAGGTTCTGACAAACCGTGCGGGAAGTGCGCCCAACAAGCAGGCGACGGAAAAGGTGATCAAAGAGACCTGTCTTCTGCCGTTTACGGATATGTGGATCATGCCCAACGGCAAGATGGGGCTGTGCTGCTGCGACAACTATGAGGTGACGGATTATGCGGATCTGACGGTGACCCCGCTGAAGGAGGCCTGGGAGGGGGAAAAGATCATGAAGCTGCGCAGGACACTGGCGGAGGGGAGACAGAATATCCCGTTCTGCCAGCATTGCGATTTCATTGATGCGGGTTTCCGCATGCAGATGGTCAATGCGATCCTGAAGGGGGATCAGGCGGCCGCGAACCGCATCGGCGGGGAGGAAAAGACCGGCATGAAGAAGGAGGACTGACATGGCTGCCGTACTGGTAACGGGCGGAGCGGGATTTATCGGCTTTCACACGGCTGCCGGGCTGCTGAAGGGCGGCCGGGATGTCATCGTCTATGATAATTTCAATGATTATTACGCGGTTTCCCTCAAGGAGGACCGTGTAAAGGAACTGTCCCGGATCGCCGAAGAGGCGGGGAGCGGCAGACTCATCCTGCGCAGGGCGGATCTGACGGACGCGGCCGCACTGGAACGCGTCTTTACGGAGTATGCGCCTTCTCTGGTGATCCATCTGGCGGCACAGGCCGGTGTCCGCTATTCGATCGATCATCCGGATACCTATATCGAGTCGAACATCATCGGGACTTTCCGGATCCTGGAGGCCTGCCGGCATCATCCCGTGGAGCATCTGGTCTATGCTTCCTCCAGTTCCGTGTATGGCGGCAATACCAAGGTGCCCTTTTCGGAGGAGGACCGGGTGGATGAACCCGTGAGTCTCTATGCCGCGACGAAAAAATCGGATGAACTGATGGCGCATGCCTATTCCAAATTATACGGGATCCCGGCGACGGGACTTCGATTTTTTACGGTATACGGTCCCTGGGGACGTCCCGATATGGCCGCGTTTCTTTTTGCGGACAAAATGATGAAACGGCAGCCGATCAAGGTGTTCAACAACGGCGATCTGGAACGGGATTTCACCTATATCGATGATATCGTGGAGGGAATCCTGCGCGTGAGTGACCTGCCTCCTGCCGCCAATGAAAAAGGCGTGTGTCACCGTGTTTACAACATCGGGAATCACACGCCGGTGAAACTGATGGATTTCATAGCCGCGCTGGAGCGGGCTATGGGATGTGAGGCCGAAAAGGAATTTCTGCCCATGCAGCCCGGAGATGTCTACCGGACCTGTGCGGATGTTACCGCTCTGATGCGGGATACCGGTTTCCGGCCGGATACGCCGCTGGAGGAGGGCCTTCGATCCTTTGCGGATTGGTATAGATCCTATTACCGGACCGGTCAGTAATCCGCGATCCGGACGATCTGATACTCTGTTGTCTGCGTCCCCTGGTCCTTGTTGATCAACTGAGCAAGAGCAGCCGCATAGGCGCGCCGTCCGCGCTCCGTCAGATGGACGCCGTCCTCCAGGTATTCCTCCGCCGTGTAGGGGTCGAGATCGATACGGTTGCCGCGGTACATGTCCACATATATCGTGTTGCTCTCCAGACGATAGTTGACATCGATCGCGCTGACATAATCCGTCAGGGCGCCGTATCCGTTGGACAGGATATTGCCGTCTCCCAGATACGCGCCGTCCTTGCCGAAGAACTGGGAGTAGACCGGTGTGCAGCAGAGGATTTTTGCCTGCGGGGCCGCTTCTCTGAGCTGACCAAGCGATTCCCGGTAGGCGGCGACGAAATCCGAGAGATCGCCGGTATCTTCTTCGTCGTAGATCTGTGTCACATTGAAGAAATCATTCACCCCGTAGTCCACGATGATATAATCCAGCTTCTTCGGATCGATGCGGTTGAAGACCGGGACCAGATCCGGATAATAGGTCTCCAGGAAGGATACCGGGACGTGCCCGTTCAGCAGCCGTGCCATTCCGTAGAAGCTGGCCGAGGTCCACGCGTCATCGGACATGTACCGCTCGTCCGGTCCCAACGCCGCAGCGCTTCCGCCGATCGCGAGATTGTAGATCGTGCAGTTTTTATCGATCATGACGTCTATGAACTCGGGGATCGCCGTGTCCGTGCCGCGCGCATTGGCGTACTGGGAATCTCCGAGGAACAGGATCTCCAGATGATCGGGATCCTCATCCGTCTCAGAGGGTTCCGGCCGGTCCGCGTCAGAGGGAGGTTCTGTCTGACCGGGGTCGGGAGCATCACCGGCGTCTTCCGCCGGTTTCTCTTCATCCGCCTTCTTCTCCGGCACCACGGGTTCGGGAAGCTCCGGTTCGACCAGATCCTCGAGATCCGGGATGACGGAGAGTGTCTGTGCAGCCCCCGCCTCCTGCGTGGCGGCCTGCGATTCATCCACGTATACTGCTGCATGCGGTGCTTCCGTGGAGGAACACCCCGTTACGAGCAGGGAAGCCAGTGTTGCCGTTGCCAAAACACTTATCAATGATCTTTTTTTCATTGCATACACCTCTAATCTCAGCTGGTGATATCGAATCTGTAACCATGCTATCACGCAAACGATCTGCAGGATAGGGGTATTCCTTGTTATTAAGAAACGATATCATCATCTTAAGAAATTCTTAAAACAGAGCGCAAGCTTCCCGCGAAGGGGTATATCGTGCTACTGTTCACAGTCATGCAACCCTGATTGGGCGCAACCCCGATTCAGTTTCTGTCCTCTGATCCGGCTATCTTGATCACGTGGATTTCATAGGTCGGAAGGTACTTGGAGATACCGGCTTTCTGCGAATGAAGATACTTACACTTGCAGATTTGTTCCCGGACGGCTTGGATTTCCTGCGAATCGTTTCGGCGTAAAAGCCGCAAAAACGATACGCCCGGCTTACTCGTCCCGAGCAGTAACAACATATACAGTAACAACATGTACATTGGTAAATGTGTAGACATATGATATAATGGTACAGTCTATGGGAATCACCGGACGATGAGAGGAGAGCCATGAAACGAGCTGTGATCATCGGCGCAGGCCCTGCTGGACTGACGGCCGCATACGAATTGCTGCACCGCGAAAAACCTGAGGAGATCGAAGTCCTGGTGCTCGAGGAGAGCGACAAACTGGGAGGGATCTCCCGGACAGTGGAGTATCACGGAAACCGCATGGACATGGGCGGGCACAGATTCTTCACCAAGGTGCCGGAAGTCAATGCCTGGTGGGATGCCATGCTGCCCAGACAGGGGGCGCCGGCATCGGATGACATCGCGCTTGAGCGCAAGGCGTCCCTGCAGGAGGGAGGTCCGGATCCGGAACAGACGGACCGCGTGATGCTGCGGAGAAACCGCGTATCCAGGATCCTCTTTAACGGCCGGTTCTTTGATTATCCCATCAGCCTCAAATTCGACACCTTCCGCAATATGGGCCTGGGGACCACGATCGTTGCCGGTTTCAGTTATCTGAAGGGCGTCCTGTTCAAACGGCAGGAGAACTCCCTGGAGGATTTCTACATCAACCGCTTCGGAAAAAAACTCTACTCCATGTTCTTTGAACATTACACCGAGAATCTCTGGGGCAGGCATCCTTCGCAGATCGACCCCAGCTGGGGCGCGCAGCGCGTCAAGGGCGTGTCCGTTTCCGCCGTGTTAAAGAACGCCATCGAGAAACAGTTCGGCAGAAAGAACCGTAAGGTCGAGACCTCCCTCATCGAGGAATTCTCCTATCCCAAGCTCGGCCCCGGTCAGCTCTGGGAAGTCACGGGAGAGGAGATCACAAAGCTCGGCGGCAGGATATTAAAGGAATCCCGTGTCGTCGGGATCCGCAAGGACGGGGCGGATCACATCACGCATGTCATCTATGAACAGGCGGGCAAACAGGTGGAGCTTACCTGCGATTATGTGATTTCCTCCATGCCGATCCGCGATCTCGTGGGCGGGATGAACGATGTCCCCGCTGAACCCGCCCGGATCGCCGCGGGACTGCCCTACCGCGATTATATGACCGTCGGCGTGCTCGTGCCGAAACTCAATCTGAAGAATAAAACAGCGTTTAAGACCATCGGAAACATTGTCCCCGACAACTGGATCTACATCCATGACCGTACGGTGCAGATGGGCAGGATGCAGATCTACAATAACTGGTCTCCGTATCTGATCAAAGATCTGGAGCACACCGTCTGGGTGGGACTGGAATATTTCTGCAATGAAGGGGATACCCTCTGGAATATGACGGATGAGGATTTCGCGCAGCTGGGGATCCGGGAGATGGTGACGCTCGGACTCATCGATGACGCGGCCGAGGTCATGGATCACCATGTGGAACGCGTGAAGAAAGCTTATCCGGCTTATTTTGATACTTACGATGAGATGGACAAGCTGGTGAGATATCTGGATTCCATCGACAACCTCTATTGTGTCGGCCGTAACGGCCAGCACCGCTACAACAACATCGACCACTCCATGTGCACCTCCTTTGAGGCTGTGAAGAACATCATAAACGGGACACGCACCAGGGAAAATATCTGGAGCGTCAATACCGAGAAGGAATACCACGAGGCCAAGTGATGGAGAGCGCTCACGCATACACGCCGCTCCTGTTGCTTCTGTGGCTGTTTGCGGTACCGGTCCTCACGGGACTGGCGATGGCGCCGCTCCTGCCGCCTGACAGGCAGAAGGTGCGGACCGTATGGTTTCTCGGCTTTCTCACCGATCTGGCTCTTTTTGAACCGGTCGCCGTCTTTTGCATGATGCGGATCGTCTATGCGGGGTTCGATATGCTCACCCGCATCTACACCGTCATCCTGATCATCCTGTCCGCTGCCGGTCTGCTCCGCGGAGTGCTGATCCTGCGCAGATGCCGCAGAGAAGGTGTGCGTGGGAGGGAGGCCCGTTTTCTTCATCTTTTTCCGGGGCATCGTCCCGTGGAAGTGGCGGATCTGTTTCATCCGCGCAGGGGACGTGTCCGGATCGAACAGCGGATCGCGAAGAGTGAACTGCTCTATGCGGTGATATTTCTTGTGCTGCTTCTCATCCAGCTCGTCATGGCTGTTCTGTATGCTCCGTTTGACGGGGATGATGCGTACTATGTGGTGCAGTCCCTTCAATCCCAGCAGACGGGTACGATCCAGACCCTGATCCCCTATATCGGGTATTCCACGGTCCTCGACTACCGGCATGCGCTCGCGGAGTATCCGGTGTGGATCGCCTATATCGCCCGCATGAGCGGGATCCATGCGACGATCCTCTCCCATACGGTCCTGCCACTTTTGTGGATCCCTCTCTGTTATGCCATGTATGCCTGCTGCGGTAGGCTGATCTTTAAGGAGCGCACGGATCTTGTCGCGTTGTTTCTGTGTTTTCTGTGTCTGTTCTCCATGTGGGGCAATGTATCCATCTACACACCGGAGACCTTTTTCCTCATGCGCACCTGGCAGGGCAAGGCGCTGATCGGCAATTTCGTCATTCCGGCACTGTTCTGTCTGCTGATGATCCTCTTCCGTCAGGAGGAAGCGGAACCCGGAGAGATTCCCGTCAGGGAGCGTCTCTTTCCGTGGATCATGCTGTTTCTCCTGGGCGTGCTGTCCGGTTTTTTCAGCACCTCGGGGATCCTGCTCGTGGGCATGCTCCTGGTGAGCGGCGCGGCCGTTGTGATCCTTTCCCGCGGGAAGGGGACTCTCATGCATAAGATCCGGCTCATGGTCCTGACCGGGATCTGCTGTATCCCCGGCGGTGTACTGGCTCTGATGAGCCTGCTACTCAGAGGAGACATGTGATGTACGGGATCTTCATGGAAAGCGTGGTGATCTTCAAACTCTACGGCGGGAACGGCGTGCTGACCATCCTGTATCTGTTCTCACTGGTCTTTCTGCTGATCCGTGAGCGGGACCGTACCGTACGCCGGTTCTTTGTCTGGCTGCCGCTCCTGTATCTGTTTCTGTTCTTCTGCCCGCTGTTCCGCAAACTCTATGTCCGCGTGATGCACGCCGGTGATACACAGTACAGGATGCTGTGGCTCTGTCCGATGGGGATGACCGTCGCCTGTGCCGGCTGCCGGCTGGCATCCTGGCTGCCCATGCGGGGAGCGCATCTGACGGTTAAGCGGTTTTTTGACAGACTGCTCCTGCCTGCTCTTACGGCGGTACTCATCATTCTGTGCGGGAGCCTTGTATACCGGAATCCCTATGTGACCCGTGCGGAAAATGCCTGGCATCTCCCGCAGGAAGCGGTGGAAGTCTGTGATGCCATCCGTCATGACTATGGCGGCGGATACCGGGTACGGGTGGCGGTACCGGAGGATCTGGTGCACTTCATCCGGCAGTATGACACAGATCTCATCCTGGCTTACGGCAGGGATATCGTGGCTTACGGTTATTACAACCGGGTGCGGGAAGCGCTCGATGCGCCAGGTATCATTGATATGACGGAGCTTTCCGAGGCGCTCCGGGAGACAGAGGCGGATTATCTGGTGATGAAGAGGGAGAAAGAGACCGATCATGCCCCGGAGGAGGAGAACTGGTTTTTGTGTGCGCAGACGGATGAGTATCTGATCTACAGAGATGTGAAAAGGAGTGTGGACTGATGCGTAAGGTGCAGATCGTATTGCTGATCCTGATCATAGGGATCATCGGATTTTTCGGATGGCGTCTTTATCGCTGGAATCAGGGAACACAGAGCCCTGAACCTGCCGCGGAGGATGATGCGGGAGAGGATTTTGACATAGAACTGATGGATCAGATCTATACGCTCTCTGCGGAACAGCTCTCCTCCAAAAAGGATGACGGCAAGGATACCATCCTGTGTCTGGGGAATGATTCCCTGGCCTGGGATTACGACAACGGTCTGAGCCGCATCCTGGGAGAGGTCACCGGACGGGAGATCCGTAACGGCGCATTCCCTGCTTCCACGGTCTCCGTGAGCACGGATAAAGAGATGGGCGGCGAGGATCTCTTCAGTTTCTTCCATATCGCGGAGGATATCGCGGCAGGGGATTTCTCGGATCTGGAACAGCCGGTGCGGGACAGATGGGAGGAGAATTATAATTACCAGACCTCTTATGAAACGCTGGTTTCGACGGATTACGCGGCGCTGGACACGATCCTCATCTATTATGACGGGGAGGACTATCTGCGTCAGCGGTCGGGCTACAATCCGGATGGGGACAAGATGTGGACGGATGTGAAGACCATGACGGGTGCCTATGCCACCGGGATCCGCGCGATCCGTGCGGCGTATCCGCATATCCGTCTGATCCTCGTCACGCCGCCCCTCATGGTCACCTATACCCCGGAGGGGACTCCCGTAGCGGCGGACCGTTTTGATATGGGACACGGCACGCTTTCCACCTATATTGAATTCTGTTTCCGCCTGAGTGAGGCATGCGGTGTCACGGTCATCGATAATTATCACGGGATGTCGGATGAAGAGAATACCAACGGCTACATGGTGGATACCAGACACTTCTCCGAGACGGGTAACCGTGCGCTGGCCGCGCATATTGCGCGGGTGCTCGCGGAGTGATAAACTGTGTGTTATGCGGAGCCGCATCCGGCGTCCGCGGAGGATGAGCCATGAAGACGAAACGCAGGCAGTTTTCATATCTGGCCATACTGATCGTCACCGGGATCCTGCTGGACCTCGCGGGGAACCGGCTGGTCCGTGTGCTCGGACTCCCTCTGTATTTTGACTGTGTCGGCATCATTCTGTCCGCAGTTCTGGGCGGGGCGATCCCCGGTATCATCGTCGGTTACATTTCCAATATCATCAACGGTTTCAGTGATCCCACCAACATGTACTACGCCTTTACCAGCGTACTGATCGCCTTCTGTGCTGCCAGATTCGGCGGGAAAGGTTATTTCAAACACCTGAAGGGATGTCTGATCGCGATCGTCACCTTTGCCCTGATCGGCGGCGGTATCGGCTCCGTTATCAGCTGGCTGCTGTTCGGCTTTGATATCGAGGGCGTTGCGAGTACGCCTTTTGCGGGGGCCCTCATCGAGGAAGGACTGCTGTCCCCGTTCTGGGCACATTTCCTGATGGATCTGCTTCTGGATCTCGCGGATAAGACGCTGCATGTGGCTGTAGTGGTCCTGATCCTGCGGTTCATCCCGGAGGAGGTCCGGGAACGTTTTGCCTTCCGCGGCTGGAAGCAGCGGCCGCTCGCAGAGGAGGAGAGACTGCGTGCGGAGCATGTCAATACCAGAGGGATGTCCCTGCGGTCCAAGATCGTGCTCCTCGTCGGCGCTTCCACTCTGTTCATGGCCGTAGCCACTACAGGGATCTGTGTCCTGCTTTATCACCGGGCTTTTGCCGATCTTGGCATGGTGTGGACAAATGAGGTCAGCTTCATCACCAGAGTGGTGACCCTCTTCTTCGGCTTTTTCCTGATCATTCTGGCTATCGGTCTGTGGATCGCGGAGTATTCCCTGCTCCTGCCCGTCAACGCGATGACGGATACCGCGGGGGAATTCGCATGCAATACGGAACAGGCCAGAGATGAGAGTGTGGAGCATTTCAGGGAACTGGAGATCGCCACGGGAGATGAGATCGAGAATCTCTACAATTCTTTTGCCTCCACGATGGCGTCCACGGTCGAGTATTTTGACGAGGCCCAGAGGAAGACCGCGACACTGACCAGGATGCAGAACGGACTGATCCTCGTGCTGGCGGATCTGGTGGAGAGCCGGGATAAGTGCACCGGGGACCATGTCCGCAAGACGGCGGCCTATGTCCGTATCATTCTGGAGGAGCTTGACAGGGAGCAGGTCTTTCCGGATATTATCACGGAGGAGTATATCGAGGACGTGGCCAATTCGGCGCCGCTGCATGATGTAGGCAAGATCTCGGTGCCGGATCAGATCCTCAACAAGCCGGGGAAACTGACGGAAGAGGAGTTTGAGATCATGAAAGGGCACACCACCGCGGGTAACGGGATCATTTCCAAGGCGATCGCGCTGGTGTCGGAATCAGGATATCTGCATGAGGCCAGGAACCTCTCCACCTATCATCATGAGAAATGGAACGGTACGGGTTATCCCGAGGGACTGCAGGGGGAGGAGATCCCGCTGTCCGCGAGGATCATGGCCGTTGCAGATGTGTTTGACGCGCTGGTTTCCAGACGCAGTTACAAGGAGCCGTTCTCTTTTGAGAAAGCGATCTCCATCATCGAGGAGGGCTCCGGCAGTCATTTCGATCCGCGGGTAGTGCATGCCTTCCTTGAGATCAGAGAGGAAGCGCATGAGATCTATGAGACCAACATGGAGTAAAGGAGGCATTGTGCAATGAGTGACGCAAGGAAGGAACTGGAGTACTGGCTGAATGACCCCTATTTTGATGAAGCCACCAAGAAGGAACTGCTGGCGATTCGCAACGATGACGGGGAGGTCGAAGACCGCTTCTACAAGGAACTCGAATTCGGAACGGGCGGCCTCAGAGGGATCATCGGCGCCGGCACGAACCGGATGAACCTATATACCGTGCGCAAGGCCACGCAGGGGCTTGCCAATTATATCTTAAAGAACGGGGATCCGAAGCGGGGGGTGGCGATCTCCTATGACTGCCGCCGTTTTTCTCCGGAATTTGCGGAGGCCACGGCTCTGTGTCTGGCGGCCAACGGGATCAAAGCCTATGTTTCCGACAGACTCCGTCCCACGCCGGAACTTTCGTTTGCTTTGCGCTATTTCAAGTGCCAGGCGGGCGTCATGGTAACGGCATCCCACAATCCGCCGGAGTATAACGGATACAAGGCCTACTGGGAGGACGGCGCACAGATGACACCGCCTCATGATGTGGGTGTGATCGCCGAGGTGAGGGCCATCACCGGTTTCGATGAAGTGAAGACCATGTCCAAAGAGGAAGCCGTCGAGGCAGGGCTATATCAGTCCTGGGGAGAAGAGATCGACACGGCCTACATGGCGGCGCTCAAGGAGCAGATCCTGCATCAGGAAGCCATTGATGCGGCAGGATCTGAATTGAAGATCGTCTATACACCTTTCCACGGCGCAAGCCTGATCCCCACGACCCGGATCCTCAGGGAGGCCGGTTTTAAACAGGTCTATGTGGTGCCGGAGCAGGAGGAGCCGGATCCCGAATTCACGACACTGGAGTATCCCAATCCCGAGGATCCCAAGGCCTTTGAACTGGCGCTCAAACTCGCCAAGGAAAAGGATGCGGACATCGTCCTGGCGACCGATCCGGACGGCGACAGGCTGGGGATCTTTGCCAAAGACGCAAAGAGCGGTGAGTATATCATGTTCACGGGCAATATGTCCGGGATGGTCATCGCGGAATATATCCTCCGGGAGCGGCATGCCACCGGCAGGATGCCGGAAAACCCGGCGTTTGTCTCGACTGTGGTGACGACCAATCTGGCGCGGGCGATCGCGGAGGGCTATGGTCTGCATTATGTGGAGACCCTCACCGGTTTCAAGTATATCGGAGAGCAGATCAAACTCTTTGAGCAGGGCGGGAAGTATCACTATGTCTTCGGCCTCGAAGAGAGCTACGGATGCCTCGCGGGTACGCATGCGAGAGACAAGGATGCCACGGTGGCGGTGCTCATGCTCTGCGAACTGGCTGCCTACTACAAGACGCAGGGCAAGACAGTCTGGGATGCCATGCTCGATGTCTATGAGAAATACGGCTACTACAAGGAGGGCCAGATCGCCATCACGATGAAGGGGATCGAAGGAGCAAAAGAGATCGCGGCGCTGATGGAGAAGCTCAGGAGCAACCCGCCGAAGAAATTCGGGAAATGGACGGTGGAACAGTTTAGGGATTACAAGACAGGAGAGACACTGGATATGCAGACCGGCGAAAAGGGACAGACCGGCCTGCCCTCCTCCAATGTGCTCTATTTCGCGCTGGACGATGATGCCTGGTGCTGTGCGCGGCCTTCCGGCACGGAACCCAAGATCAAGTTCTACATGGGTGTGAAAGGAACGAGCCTGACGGATGCGGCCGAGAAAGAGGCGGAACTGACAGCGGCTGTCCGGGAGGTCGCCGGGATCTGACATGCAGTCCGCCGATATCAAAAAGACCATCGACTATGCAAGACGCAACGGCCTCGCCGCGGCTTATGCCGCGGCGAGAGAGCGTCTGGAAGACAGGCGCAGTCCTTATGTTTACGAAGGACCCTCGGAGGCGGAGCTGGAAGAGCAGCGTGAACAGACCGCGGTGTGGACACGCGCGGGACAGGCGCCGTTCATCTCCGTGGTGGTGCCCGCGTGGGAAACGCCGCAGGGATACTACGATGCCATGGAGGCATCCGTCCGGGCGCAGAGTTATGACCGTTACGAACTGATCGTCAGCAGGGAGCCGGGCGGGATCTCGGCAAACACGAATGCGGGGATCGGCAGGGCGGCGGGGGAATACATCGCGCTCCTGGATCATGATGATGTGCTGGCTCCGGACGCGCTCTTCAGGATGGCGGAGGCTGTCATCCGGGCAAGGGAGAACGGGATCCGTCCGCTGCTCGTATATTCCGATGAGGATAAGTTGCGGGAGGAGGATGGGAGAACATTGTATTTTGCCCCCAACCGCAAACCGGATTTCAATTATGATCATCTCCTGTCTAATAATTATATCTGCCATCTGACCATGATCGAAGCCGGGTTGATGAAGCGGCTGCAGATGAGGAGCGCCTATGACGGCGCGCAGGA
>JAEEGL013862142.1_pt1 | contig 14011 bp, 19 predicted proteins | sample 9134231 | NCBI WGS metagenome assembly JAEEGL01 (sample SAMN16246548, study PRJNA631951) | gut metagenome | biome: gut microbiome; feature: rumen; material: fiber-attached | host: Bos | place: Iran: Karaj | collected 2018-10
ACTGCTTTGCCGCTTCCATCGTAGCGGAGACAGCGCCCTTGAGGCCACCACCGTGCTCGTCATAAGCGGCACGGATTGCCGTGAGGCTATCGCCCATCGTTTTCTTCGCCGCATCCCATACTTTTCCGACTGTCTGACCGATCTGGGAGTTTGCAATCGCATTCTTCATGTTGTCCCATTTCTCTTTGACAGCCGTTTTCATCGCCTCGACCTTCTCAGATACGGCATTCTTCATGGCTTCGAATTTTTCCTTGATGGCTTTGCCGATCTCTTCTGCCTTGGCCTTGATGGTGTCCCAATTCTTATAAATCGCAACACCGATGGCGATCAGCGCCGCAATGGCTGCGATGACAAGCCCGATCGGACCGGTCAGCACTGAGATCGCTGTGCCGAGTGCCGGAGCGAGTGTCATGATCGTGCCGATGAAGCTGATCACTTTTCCCACTACCAGGAGAAGCGGACCGATTGCCGCAACCACAAGGCCGACCTTTGCGATGAGCTCCTTCTGCTCATCAGATAAGCTGTTAAACCAATCGACAGCCTTCTGGATCGCATCGGCCACCTTCGAGATCGTAGGAGCCAAAGCTTCGCCCAGGGATGTTGCCGCAACATCGACAGATGATTTCAGCTTCTCGATGGATCCACCGAAGCCTCCCATCATCGCCTCAGCCATCTCTGCTGTGGTGCCTTCTGTCTCCAAGGCCTTGGAGAGATCACTCACATCGCCCGGAGCTGTGTTGATCAGCGCCAACCAATTCGACATCTGATTCTTTCCGAAGATGGCAGATGCCGCAGCGATCTGCTCTGATTCGGACAGCCCGGCAAAAGCATCATGGAGCTCTGCCTGCACCTGGACGGAATCCTTCATCGAGCCATCAGCATTCGTGACGGAGATTCCCAGCTTGTCCATCCATTCCTGTCCTTCCTTCGCAGGAGAGACAAGTCTGGCCATGCCTGTCTTTAATGCATTGGCAGCAGTATTGGCATCAATACCGGCATTCGCCATGACACCCATGTAGAGCGCCGCATCCTCGACAGAATATCCTGCTGCGCTAAAGATCGGAGCCGCCACGCTCATGGAAGAGGCAAGGCTGTCCACATCCAGCGCCGAATTATTACATGCATTTGCGAATACATCCGCATAACGTGTCGCGTCATCGAATGATCCGCCGAATCCGTTGATGGTAGCAACGAGACCGCCGGAAACCGTGTCAAGATTTCCGCCCTCGCCTGCTGCCAGATTCATTGCCGGAGCGAGTGCAGCAGCCGCCTGCTCAGCCGAAAGTCCGGCACGAGCAAAATTCAGCGTTGCTGTCGCTGCGTCATTCATTCCAAAGGTGGAATTCGCTGCCGCATCCTTCATGGCATCGTTGAGAAGCTTGGCCTGCTCCTCAGTGTTTCCCATGGTGGCATTCGTCAGCTGCATGGTCTTATCGACCTCAGCAAACTTCGTGACCGCCACAGTGCCAACAGCTGCCAGAGGAAGTGTGACCTTCGTGGTCAGCTCTTGGCCAACCTGGGAGATCTTCGCTCCAAGATCCTTCATCTTCTGACCGACAGCAGCGATCGCCTGAGCTCCTGCGGAGCCGAATTCCTTCTGCTCCTTGTTGAGATTCTTAAGCTCCTGCTCGCACAGATCGATCTGCGTCTCAAGCTCACGATATTCTCTTGTGTTTTTATCCACTCCCTGCGCATCAAGCTGAGCCTGTGCCTGCTTCATCGCATCCAGCTTCGTCTTGGTGTCTGCGATCTTGTCATTCAGAAGCCCCTGCTTATCTTTCAGCAGATTGATATTCGTAGGATTGAGCTTGAGAGCTCTCTCAACAGCTTTCAGATCCGATTCGGTCTGTTTTATAGCTCGATTGGCAGAATTCAGAGCGCTGGAGAGCTTCGTGGTATCAGCACCGATCTGAATTGTGATTCCTTTAATGTTTCCAGCCACTCACTTCACCTCCTAAAAAGCATCAAAATCAGCCTGTCCGGCTTTTCGAGATGTCACCCTCTCTCCGGTCTTTTTGTCTACCTTGCCGGATTCCTTGTGCATCTCATTCCACTCGATTATGTAGTCCACCCACATGCCGAGTGTCATATATTCAGTATCTTGCATACGCAGGCCCCTGGAGAGACCTGCGGCAAGCATCTTCTCGATTGTTATTTCTTCGTTTTCTCCTCCGGCTCCGGTTTCAGATCCGCTGGAGACGGAGTTGGAGAGTTTTTTGATGTAAAGCACGATTCGATTGCTTCCGGGATCAGCTCCGTCACGATCGTGAGTGCTTCGAAGTCATCTCCGAAGGACTGAATCCAGGTGATCGGATCCGGAAGATTCTTATCACAGAGCTTTGCCATCGCCCAGGCAACCTGAGTGATCCCTGTGAATCCCATCTCTTCGTAAAGGACAAAAGCCTGAGCTTCTTCCTGTTCCTCTGTCTCGGCAGGCTTATCAGCGCCTATAAGCATCGCCTTCTTGATTGCTGGCATGAATATCTTCGCCGGATCCTGCCCGAATTGGCTTTTATATGCGAAAGCCCACGCAAAAGATGTGGAGAATTGCACCTGCTTATCTCCAAAGGTCAAAGTCTTAACCATTTTATTCCCTCCTGCTCTTGCACCATTCCTGCGGTGCATATTGCTACGGCGGCGGACATAAAAAGGATCAAGCTTATAACAACCGCAATGATCAGAATGATTATCATTTCCGCCTCCTATCTACATAAAAAAGCCCGGCACGGTGTCAACCGCACCGGGCTCTTGGTCCTGTGGTGCCTATTAGCTTCTCTTGTAATAGGTCTTTGCACCATCGGCAACAGTGTCTGCGCTGAGAGTGTAAGTGTAAGCACCCTCGACACCGCTTCTCTCATACCAGCCTTCAAGAGAAGGATTTGCCTGGCCGGGAGTAGTGATGGCAGTGTAGCTATAAGTTGCATCAGGCTCATAAGGAGCAGAGCCATACCAAGATGCATAAGCCGCATCTGTCTCTTCTGCACGAGCCTTGACATTGCTGTTGTCGAGACGAGGCATTGCAGTGAAAGAGAGCTCCTGAGTGTTAGGAGCGATGCTGTCCTCTTTGGTAGAAGATCCAACAGAGGGACGAGTTGCCTTGCAGCGATAGAAGAGATGTCTCCTCTTGTTTGCATCGCCCTTGAATTCGAATGCGATTGCGAATTCCAGAGGCTCGATGTCAGAGTTTTCGATGTGAGCGCCGTTGGCATCCACAGTCTCTCTCATGACAGTCTCAAGGAATGCATCCGGAAGATCTGCAAGAGTGATGCTTCCAGAATAGCCGTTGTTTGCCGTGCCCTGATAGTAAACCTTGTCATCAGCATAGAAGGGATCAGAAGATCCTTCTGCATCAAGGGAAAGCTCAGTCGCACCAGGCAGATTGATGATAGTGCCATAAGTAGGCACTCCGGCATCACTTGTCGATGTGATAGGCCATACATGAGCATTGCTCAAGCCATAAGTGATTTTGTTAGCCATGTTGCTACCTCCTATTTAGCAATAAAATACTGTTTGAAACATTTTCTCAGATTCGATCCAGGTGGATTCACCGCCGGACCACACGATCGAGTATTTCTCGAAGAGTGCGATCAGCTTGTCCTCTGTTTCGAGATCCTTCTTCTTGGTGTAGAGCTCGACTGCAAAAGCCGGCTCGTGATGATAGACCTTATCATCAGCAAGGAATCTCACCTTTTCGGATTCAAAGTATGCAACATACTTGTCCCCTGTTGGCGGCTCCTTGAATTGAAAATATGCAAAAGGGATCCCCAGCTCTGTGAGGATCAGATTCATAAGCTCGAAGCTCATAGTTTCATCCCCTCCACTTCTCTGATAAACTGCTCGGATGCGCTTTTGTTGACCGCATCGATGTGCGGAAATGCTTTCGACCGCCTTCCGGTGCCGGCTATAATGTGACCGAATTCCAGAAGATGTGTGAGCTGATAGTGCTTGGCATTGTGGATCGTGTACGATGTCACACCCAGCACATTGCCCTCCTTCTTCTTCGTCCAGCTCTTCGCATAGGATCCCGGAGGATATTTGCGATTGTAGCCATCAGCTCTGACCGGAGATGTCGCTTTCAGCGTTTTCACTCCGTCTGCTGCCGCCTTCTCTGCTGCTCTGTCGCATTTCTGGATGACTTCTGCATTCATGGCCTCGATCTCGTTCCGGATAGCATCGCCCAGCTGGTCGATCCGGATGATTGTGCCGCTCATGCATTCACCCCCACATTCTTGCGATAATAAAGCTCGATGCCACCGTCATCTGTCGGATATGTGCGATAGATTGAATATCTCACATCCTCCAGCTCAAGCAGCTCCTCGCCCTGATAGTCTGCGGAATCTCTCAGATATGCCATACCCTCAGGATTCAGCCCGGTCTGTGCAACCATGGACCACTCCTGTCTGGATATGCCGTGCAAAGTGGCGAGAAGCGTCCTGGTCACTTCCTCCTCTTCGAGCTGCTGCCCGATGGCATCAGTCTGATATGTAGTTTTTATCAGCTTGATGTCAGCCACTCGCTCCATCTGCTTCCTCCTCTCCGGTGTTATAGTCACCGCACAGCGCCAGCGCTGCCTTCAAGTGCTCATAAGCCTGGCCAAATTTCTCAGCCTTGGCATCATAGCCGAATTGGCTCTTGAGATAGAGCTTGATTGCCTGCTGGATCGCTGGATCTTCTGTGTCGATCACAGCCACTCCACCAATCGATAAATCGATCAGGCAGGCATCAATCACCTGCCTGATCTCATCGTCTCTCGATTTTGTAGCGATTCTCAGCCATCCACGAGCAGAAACAACCAGAGCATCCTCTTCCTCGGCAGGCTCTACCGGAGTAGGATCCGGTGTGGGCTCTTCGCCAGGTGTTGTGATCTGTTCGTTTTCAGCCATGTGCTACCTCCTTATTCTGTCTCGCAAACTAAGCCGCTGAGATCATAGGAGAATGTGCTTGTGGTAGTGCCATCGCTGACAACAACCTGGAAATTCTGTGCATCCTTGTCGGTGATCTTGAATACTCCATCCTTGTCAGGATCGTTGATGAGCTCAACAAGTCCGGTCTCGATGGAAGGATCAAGTCCAACCTTGACAGATGTGTAGTCACTCCAATCCTCAGCGGTAAACTTGATTGCGAGGAAGTTACCAGCTCCAGCCAAAGGACCGGAATCGGCAACACCGTCAGCAACATATTTCAGCGTTCCGGTGATGGCCCCATTCGCCACGGTCACTCCGCTCTGCATCTGATTGGTCTTTTTATTCCAATACTGCTTCGTTGCAGCCGGAGATGAAAGTGTGGGGCCTGTTAAAAATTTACAGTGATCTCAGCGAATGCAACATCGTCAACGAGTGCGCACTCAGATCTCTCATATCCGGAGTAGATGAATTTGTGCTTCTTGATGTCCTTGTCAGTCTCAACCATGACATCCTGGATGACATTGTTGACTACTCTTGCAGGATCACCGATGAGCACCTTGCCATCAGCAACAGAATCCTCGATCTTTACCTTAGCGCCGAGAAGGACACCGTTTGCGCCTTCGTTAGCGTTTGCCTGGTAGATGAGCTGTCCGGCAGTGTTGGTCATGCCAACGATGTAGTTGTAGAGAGTTGCCTGGGAAACATAGACAACAGTCTTGGCATTTCTCTTGAGCTTGCCGAATGCCTTGGTGACATCTGCGAAGGTAAGAGTGCCAGAAGTAGCTGCGTTGAATTTGTTGTCATTGTTGATGCCGCTCTCGATAGTGGAAACCATATCGTCTGCGATAGCTCCACCGATAGAGGAAGCGATCTCCTGCACGAGATAGCCCTCAAGAGCATCGATGCTCATCTTGGCCTCAGCATAAGAGATCTCTACGCTCTTAACGAAATCCTTGCCGGAAAGAGTAACCTTGACGAAAGTGTTCTGCTCATCGTCATTGGCTACATTCTCAGCCTTAACGGCAGCAGCACCCTGCACGATTGCGGTGTGCTTAACTACCTCAAGGATAGTGCTGGTGCGGTAAGTGGTAACATCACCAACGATGACATGATTCTTAGAAACGAGATCCCAGATCTTGTCCACCATAGTAGTAGGAAGGACATTAGGAGTGTTCTGAGTAGTGTGGACAAAAGCCTCATTCTCCATCTTAGTCATCTGGTCATCCCTTCCGGTGATGTGCTTCAAAAATGCGTTGCGGTATTCGATGCTGGATGCATCATAAATCTTTTCCATGTTGTTCTCCTCTCCGAGCTTCTGCTCTGTCTGAAAATCTGCCTGGACAGTGCTGTCCTTGGCAATAGCGTTTGTTTCTGCGACTGCTTCCTTCTCTTCCTGGAAGCTTGCCTCAAGTGCTTCGATCTCCTGCTTCTTGGCCTCAGCGGCATCAAGCTTGCCCTCCTGAGCGAGCTTTGCGCCCTCAGCCTTGAGCTCTGCGATCTTAGCGTTGAATTCTTCTAATTTCATTTTGAATCCTCCTAACTTGCAAAGTAGTCCAAAAGTGCCTGTCTGCGCTTCTGCATTTTATCGATGACAGAAGGCGGCAACATTCCGCCGACAGATGCTGCCAAGCGGACAGAAGCATCTTCATCAGGGATGCTGTTCTGGCTTCCTGCAATCTTGTCGATCAGACCATAATCGACAGCATCCTGAGCTGTGATCCAGGTCTCTGCATCCATCAGATCGAGCGCATCCTTCTCTGACATGCCTGACTTCTCCACATAAGCCGCTGCGATTGCCCTGTTGGCCTGCTTAAGCATCTGCGAAGCGTGGTCCATGTCATGATAATTGCCTGCCGCATAAGTGCTGACATTGTGCACCATCATCTGAGCTGTTGGAGCGATGTCGGACTTAGCTGCACATGCGATCACGCTGGCAGCAGATGCCGCAATGCCCACAACATGGATGTTGACTGTGCCAGGATAGGATCTGATTGCCGAGTAGATCTCGGATCCAGCAAAAACATCTCCGCCGCCGGAATTGATGTCGATGTCAACATCTTCGCCTTTTGCCTCTTCAAGAGCGGCAATGACATTTCTCGGTGAGGTGTATGTTTCGCCAAACCAATCATAAATCCAGGCATCATCATTGGCCACGATAGCCCCTTTGATGTCAATCTTCATCTGTGCTACCTCCTTCCGTAGATTTTTCGCTTGAATCTACCGCTGCGGTGTCAAGCCTCCGGATCGGATCATCTCCGCCAGGAACCGGTGCCAGATTAAGGGTGGCTCTCCATTCATTAGGAGTTAAAGCGCCACGGTCCACCATAGCTTGCAGATTGAGCTTCGTGGAAATCGATGCAGAATCCCATGAGCTTGCCTCGAAAACAATCTTGTTGCCGAAAACTCGCTCTCTTCTGGTAAACAATTTCCTCGTGTATTCACCGCCGAGCTGGATGAGTACCGGCTCGACTTCTGCATCAAAATATGAATTATACTGATTTTCAGTATAATCAGACGAAACGATGGCCTCGTTAGTATTGAAGAGATCAAAGATCCTCTTCGTTGTGCGATCCATCTGTGCGGCATTGGGCACATAATCTGTCGGATTGATCTGCGTTGCATCAGCTTTCGCATCGACTGCTGCCACACCCATGCCTTCGGATGTTGCCAGGAAGTTGTCTGCGAAATCCTTTGCCTGGCTCTTAAGGTCCTCTTTTCTCATTGAGTTAGAGAATTTAAGGAGCCAGCGGATGATCGAGCTGTTTTTTATCGCATTGATCACACCCTGATCCGTTGTGGTCACAACCTCCAGAAGAGGAGTGAGCACCGGAGCGATCGGTGTGCCAAAAATGTCATTCTCGTTGAAATCCTGCCTTAAGTGGATGATGTCCTCATAAGGGAATGTGTATATTTTGTTGTTGTTCATCACAAAGCGAAGGCTCAGCCTTCCGCTTTCGGAATAGACCGCCTCTGCTGTCCTGGCCACAACCGGATAGATCTCGACCGGATTGCCCATGTCATCCCTTATGATCAGAGCAAATGCATTCGAGTTGAGGCAGAGCTGTGTTGCCAGCTTCTCCTGGAGCATCTGTCCGGTCATGAGTGGATTGGGCTCTTCGAGCAGGAGCTTCATCGCATTGGAAGGATTGACCTTGAGATCGACATGGCCCTCCTGGTCAATCGTCTCTCTCAAGTGCTTTGCCACGAGCTTTCCGGTGGCCTTTACCTTCGGGCGGATGCAGCTTCGCACGATGTCGGAATTGTAGATCGTGCCATTCCATGATAAATAATTGTTTCCGATCTGCTGCATCAGCTCCACACCGGCGATCCGTTTATTGGAGAAGGCAGATCGGAATCTGGAAATAAGTCCCATCTTCTCACCTCACTAAATGAGGGACAGATATTCCTCTTTTTTGTCCTGGAGCACCACATAAGCATCCAGCAAGGAAGCTGTCCCATCGATTCGTTTGTTTGTAGCGTGTCCTTTGCTCGGCTGGATGTTGCCATTGATGTCTGTCTTGACATAGGTGTTGGCAAAGCACCAGCGATCGATTGGATTGGCATCATACACGATGTTGCCGGCTCCAAAATCAGCCTTGAGATCTTTCATCGGAGCGGAAAGCGTTGCAACACCCTGACGCACAGGGATCATGACGCTCTTTCCGAATTCCTGTTGAAACATTGCCAGGAGACTGTCATCGATGTGCCACGGATCATATCCGATGTATAGCGGATATATGTCCTCCTGATCTCGCATCTCAAGAAACCAATCAAGAAATACACGCTTATTCACTTTATTGCCCGGCTCCACACGAAGCAGGCCTCTGGCCAGCCATGTGCTATATGGCGCATCGTCTGGATGGTGCCGGTCTTTCATCTGATCGAGCTTGGCCTGTGGGATCCAATACATAGATTTGACATAAATCTTTGAATCACCCGGTCTCATTCCGATCAGCTTTGCACTGTTAAGGTCAATGCTGTCAGCTGCGTCCATGCCGCCGATGCCGTACCGGAGCACGAGATCCTCCGGAAGCTTCTCGTCATTGGCGAGCTCTGACCATGAGAGCCAGGCCGCATCTGAATTCTCTTTCAGATTGAAGTCCTTCACAAGCACTGTCGGAAGGAATGTATCATCGGACTTTGCTTTCTCAACACAGCCCCGGAGAAATTCCTCATCCTTGACCGTACCAATTCCGGGATTCGCCTTGATCCACATTGTGGGATCAGTCCATTCCTCTCGCTTATCCAGCTCGTAGATTATCGGGAGAAATCTCTCATCCTGGACTGTGCCCTCCAGCACTGCTGAAGCATAATCATATTGACTGTCATATATTGAATCTCTGACAAAGCCATTCGTTGTGATACACCAGAGCATCGGCTGCCTTCTGGCAGACATCGACTGCTTCATCAGATCATAAATGTCTCGATTCTTGATCGCCGCAAGCTCATCGATCACGATGCAATGGCCATTGAGACCGTCAAGGCTGTTGGTGTTGGATGCCAGCGCCTTGATAAAGCCCATATTCACATCGCAATAGAGATCCGTCTGTCTCTTCCGGACATGCTTGGAGATCGCCGTGGACTGCTTCGTCATGTTGCAGCACTCCACGAATCCCTTCATCGCCTGGTCCCTTGCCGTGGCGATCTGATAACACTCCGGAGCTCCTTCCTTGTCAGCCACTAACATGTAGAGCTGGATCGCAGACAGGAGCGTTGTCTTGCCGTTCTTTCGAGCGACTATGTTGAGCACTTCCTGATAGCGCCTCAGGTCATTGTCATCGACAAAACCATAAGCAGCTTCCAGGAGAGCCTTCTGGTAGAGCTCAAGCTTCAATTCGGATCCGATCTTGCCCTGCGACTGTTTGCAGAATTGCCCTATAAACCGGATTGGCCGTGTCGCTCTGCTTTCATCAAAGTGCCACCTGCTCTGATGATGAAGATCGTCAAGGAGCTTCTCATATTCTCTCTTGATCTTCTCACAGGCAAGGATCTTGCCATCCAGCACTGCAAGAGCATAGGTCTCAAGATTAGTCATCCGAGCCTAAGAAGGAAAGCAGCGTGTCATCGGTGGCTGTGCTGGCTCCCTTCGGGAGCATAGCATCGAGCTGCTTCATCGTCCTTGTATATTGAGCGGACAGGCTGATGTATAAATCCGCATTCGGTCTCTTGCGATCATACGGATCACATTTCTCTGACTGCTGGAAGGGCTCCGTCCATCCGTTCTCATCGAGATCCTTTTCCAGATCTTCCAGCGTGGCCTTCTGATAGGCCGCCCTTGCGATCAGTCTCTCTGCGTTCACTTTATGAGCCGGATCAATGAGCTTATAGTGCCGCTTCATCGCAGAAACTTCTCGCTTGATCCTGGCTTCTTTTGACATGTCTTGCATAAGTCACCTCATTTCTAAGCCAGGGGAGGCTAAAAAATCATTACTCAGTTAAAATTGAGTCCGGCACCGGTGCTGGTATTTATCCACATTATCCACATTATAGGGGGACTACCCAGGGATCGGATTCCCCATCTCATCGAATGTGATCTTTCGACCACCACCGTGCGCTCTGTCGCAATAATCGTGGAGCCTGTCATGGCATGATTTGCAAACATATTCCAAGTTGTCCCAGCTGAGTGTCACCTTCGGATCGTTGATATTCCTCGCCGTTATGTGCTGCCTATGGTGTACGATAAAGCCAGGACTTTCCCGGCACTCCTCGCACAGTCCACCATCCACAGATCTTCTGTGCCTGATATATCCGAGCCTGCATTTGTGCCAGGCATCGGAGCCATAAAAGCCCTTGGCGAATTCACGAGCCATGCACACACCTCCAAACCAAAAAGATGATGGTGCTCTCTGCATCATCATCTTTTCACGCTTACAATATACCACAGACATTTACTGACATTCACTGACATATTTTCGACAGCTCTTCCTGTGCCTTCTTGTAGTATCTGAACATCTGTCTCTCGGACATGTGGATGTCCTTTGCTATGCTTGGGAAATCCCAGCCGCTTATGAATCTCAAGGTAATGATCACATCGCCGGGAGTAGTCAGCCCATTGGCCATGTCCACCACAGCATCCTGTGCATCCAGGTATTCTGATTGAAGATCCTCGATCTTCCTCTCCAGCTCATCCAGCCTCGCTGCATATTGAGCCATCGGATCCTGCGGTGATGATTGCACCACATCCTTGTCATATCTGATCGCTCCCGGAAGCATCGACAGCCTCAGCCCTTCCATCTCTGCCTCTGCCTTTTTGATCTGTCCCCTGATCTTCCTCGGCCGTGTCAGGGCTTTATATACCGCCTCTGTCATTGTTTCCCTCCTTCGAAATCGCTGATTTTCAGCACATGCTTATCTGTGCCAAGTGCATATCCGATCTCTCTGTTTGCTCCTCTGGAATTCTCCCAGCCCGGCAGCAGGACGATCCCATCTGCCAGATCTATCAGCTGGAGATCGATCTGCAAGTATTCCTCATGTGTCGCATCTCCTGGCATCACCATGTAAAGCGGTGCCGGATTTATGACCTGATAGCCTTGTGATCTCAGGAGCCTGTCTGCTTCCTGGAAATTCTTCTCGAAATTCTCAACCCCTGTGATCGGTCCGCTCAAATATAATCTGCTCATACCTTTGCCCTCTCTTTCAGCGCTTCCAAAAGTGCGCTCTGACTTGTATCTTTTGCCTTAAGTGCTCTCATCACCTGCTCATCGACTGTGCCATCCGTGATCAGATGGTGGATGATGACCGCCTTCTGCTGCCCTTGCCTAAATAGTCTGGCATTCGCCTGCTGGTAAAGCTCCAGGCTCCATGTCAGCCCATACCAGACGATCACATGGCCGCCATCCTGGAGATTCAATCCATATCCGACTGATGCCGGATGTGCTAAGAGCACCGGGATCTCTCCATCATTCCATTTTTTGATGTCCTTTGCTCCATCCAGCTCCTTGGCCTCCGGAATCCTCGCCTTGATGGCCTCAAGATCGTGCCGGTATGAATAAAACACAAGGACCGGCTCTCCTGTGGTGTCGATGATCTCCTCCAGGGCATCCAATTTCTTCTCGTGGATCCTGACCGCTTCCTTTTTCTCGGAATAGACGGATCCATTCGCCATCTGAAGAAGCTTGTTCATGACTGCTGCCGCATTCAGTGCCACAACATCCTCGCCTTCGATCTGGAGAAGCTGCTCCTTCTCCATCTGCTTATAGGCTTTCATTTCCTTGTCGGAAAGTGTCACCCTGATCTCGTTGTCCATCCGATCCGGGAGCTCCAGATAGTCCTCGGCGCTCATGCTCATGCAGATGTCCGAGATCTTATCCTCGATCTGCTTCTGCGCTCCCTTAAGTGGCTCCCATCGATAAACAACACAGCCATTCTGGGCAGCAGGCTTGAAATATCTCTCCCTATATGCCCCGATGGTCCTCTCCAGCCTCTCGCCCCTGTCCAGGAGATAGATCTGCGCCCACAGATCCATCAAGCCGTTAGGCGAAGGTGTACCTGTTAGGCCCACAACCCTGTCCGATGCCGGAATGACCTTCCGAAGCGCCTTGAATCTCTGCGCCGATGGATTCTTGAAGCTTGAAAGCTCATCGATCACCACCATATCGAATGGCCAGCTTTTCCCGAAGAGCTCCACGAGCCACTTCACATTATCCCGGCCAATGACATAGACATCAGCATCGGCTTTCAATGCCTTGATCCTCTGTGCCGGTGATCCAAGGACCTTCGAGATCCGAAGCTCGGAGAGATGATCCCATTTTTCATGCTCTCGGCTCCAGGTGTCCTCAGCCACTCTCTTGGGAGCTATCACCAGCACCTTCCAGATCATGAAATCATCGATCATGTCCTTGATGGCTGTCAGCGTGATGACTGTCTTGCTAACCAAGGCCCATGTCCAAAAACAATCCGACTTTTTTCTGCTTCAAAATTCGCTCAGTCGCCTTCGCTTGATAATTGTGTGGAATGTACCTCATCCGGCATCACCTCCTCTCCATCATGATCTTTGTGCCATCTTGCGTGCTCCGACTGATTTTTAAAGATCATAAGATTCTCAGGCCTGTTGTCTCTTTTATCCCGATTTATGTGATGCACCACTTCGCCGGGCTTAAGTTTTCGACCAAGCATCTGCTCTGCAACCTGTCGATGAACGTGCCTGCCCTTTTGCTTCTGATAGGTCCTGCCTTCTCCGGATCCTCTTCGTGAGAGGCTCAGCTTCGCCTTTACTTCTTCGGTCATTCTCGTTGGATTCATCTCGGCATTCAGCTTCGCCATGTGGCACTGCTGGCTGCAAAAGTGCTCCTTCGATCTCCTCACCTGGCTCGGATATTGCCAGATCTCTTTTCCACAGCCATCGCATATCACTTTGATCATAGCTTTGCCCTCATCATCTCGATCAGGCAGTGCGCATCATCCATGCCATAGATTGTCCGGACATTACATCCCAGATCCTTCATGATGCCCTGCTGCCACTTCTGGATCTCGGACAGCTTGCCCTTTTTCGTCTTAAGCTCCACCAGGTAGATTTTCCCTCCTGGGAGAATTGCGATCCGATCCGGCACACCGTCATTCCCCGGAGATGTCCATTTATAAAACTTGCCGCCCAGCTCCTCGATCTGTCTCCGGAGCCATGCCTCGATATAACTTTCCTGCATTATTTCCCTCCTGTTTTTCCAAAGTGGAACGAGTGAAATTTTGGCTCTCGTTCCACCCCTCAAGCCCAGAATACAAGGGCTCTGAGACCGATTTTTGATTTTAATGTGGAACGAGCGCCCCTATAAATGCCTACGCGCGTGCGCCTGCGCTTAAATCTTATTTATTTTTATTATTTTTATTCTTATAGCAAACCTCGTTCCGCTCGTTCCTCGTTCCATTTTGATATGATTAGAAATCGGAAAAATCTTGTTCCACTCGTTCCATGCGTTCATAGATTCTCTGCTTTCCATATAAAGGAATACGCTTCTGCTTGCTGGATCTCTCCCAGCCATCGACTTTCATCATCAAGGCTGTGATCGCATCAGAATCCTTGCGCTCCATGTCTGCTGCCTTCTTGCCAAAGCATTCCACCCAGATCTCCATGTTGCTCACGCTCTGACGGTCAACCAGGCTCTCAGGATCCA
>JAEEGL015430488.1_pt1 | contig 14011 bp, 12 predicted proteins | sample 9134231 | NCBI WGS metagenome assembly JAEEGL01 (sample SAMN16246548, study PRJNA631951) | gut metagenome | biome: gut microbiome; feature: rumen; material: fiber-attached | host: Bos | place: Iran: Karaj | collected 2018-10
ATGCGGTAAGTGTGTAGAGGTATGTCCTGCAGGTGCAGCTAAGCTGGGACAGAAGCTCTGCAAAAAGAACGGTTCAGAGGTCAGCTATCCGAAGGCTGAGCTTCCCAATGCAACAAAGTGGGGACCGGATAAATGGAACTATAACTACAGGGATGATAACAAGATCAACTGCTATGAGTCAGGTACAGCTCCCTGTAAGACAGCATGCCCTGTTCACCTTTCAGTTCAGGGTTATATCAAGATGGCAGCAGAGGGCAGATATGAGGACGCACTCAAGCTGATCAAGCAGGACAATCCGCTTCCGATGATCTGCGGTGCAGTATGTAACAGAAGATGTGAGGATGCCTGCACAAGAGGAACAGTGGACGAGCCTCTTGCTATCGATGAGATCAAGAAGTTCATCGCTTCCCTTGATCTTAAGAAGGATGAGAGATATATACCTCTCTGCGAGAAGCACGACGGCGGTATGTGGTCAGACGACTACAAGCTCGCTATTATCGGTGGTGGTCCCGCAGGACTTGCAGCAGCATATTTTGCAAGAAGAGACGGATATCCGGTAACAGTATTCGAGAAGGAGAAGAGAGCAGGCGGAATGCTTATGAACGGTATTCCCAGCTATCGTCTCGAGAAGGATATCATCGAAGCTGAGATCGACGTCATCAAGCAGATGGGCGTTGAGTTCAAGTACGGCGTTGAGGTCGGCAAGGACGTAACCATTCAGGAACTCAGAGAGCAGGGCTACAAGGCATTCTTTATCGCTATCGGATGCCAGGGCGGAAGACTTGCAGGAGTTCCCGGTGAGGACGCTGAGGGTGTTCAGACAGGTGTTGATTTCCTTAGAAAGGTAAATCTTGATCACACAGTTAAATTAAATGGAGATACAGTAGTTGTCGGTGGTGGTAACGTTGCGATCGACGTTGCCAGAACAGCTGTAAGAGCAGGTGCTTCCAAGGTTACAATGCTATGCCTTGAGAGCCTTGAAGAGATGCCTGCAGCCAAGGACGAAGTTGCTGAGGCTAAGGAAGAGGGAATCGAGATCCTGAACGGATGGGGACCTAAGGAAATCCTTACAGAGAACGGTAAGGTAACCGGAATCGTATTCAAGAAGTGCACATCTGTAAAGGATCCTGACGGAAGATTCAATCCTAAGTACGACGAGAACGAGACAATTACAATCGACTGCAAGAATGTGCTTCAGTCAATCGGACAGTCAATCGTATGGGGAGACCTTCTTAAGGGTACAAAGGTAGAGACACGTCCTAACGGCGGAGCAATTGCTGATACTCTGACACTTCAGACAGCTGAGCCTGATATTTTCGTCGGCGGTGATGTGTTCACAGGCCCCAGATTTGCTATTGATGCTATAGCACTTGGCCGTGAGGCAGCAGTTTCAATGAACAGATTCGTACATCCTGGAAACAGACTTGATCTGGCAAGAGACAGAAGAGAGTTCATTGAGTTTGATAAAAATGATATTCAGAAGGAAAGCTTTGACAACGCACCCAGACAGATTCCCGGAAAGAAAGCGGGAGTTGCGCAGGAGACCTTCGAGGATCTGAGACTCACATTCACAGAGGAGCAGGTTCAGACTGAGGCTAAGAGATGCCTTGGCTGCGGTGCTACAACTGTTGATGAGAATAAGTGTATCGGATGCGGACTTTGCACAACCAAGTGTGAATTTGATGCGATTCACCTCACAAGAGATATGCCTGAGGCAAGCACAATGGTGCGCTCTGAGGATAAGCTTTCTATGGTAGGTCCTTATGCAGCTAAGAGAGCTGGTAAGATCCTTATTAAGAAGGTAACCGGAAAGGAATAATTTCTTTTTACGTATCATGAGTGACAGAACTGAGAGAATATGTAAAAGAATATTAAAACATATCTCGTGGATTGTCTTCATTGCACTGATTTTCATTGTCGCTGCAGTCGTGGCATTTAAGATATACACGGCCAACTATTACAGAGCAGACCATAAGATAATAAGTGCAATGGAGAATCTTCTGGATAATGAGGTAAACTACTACGCGGATGATGATGGGGCAGTCTTTATCCCTGAGCAGGAAGCTATAAAGGCGGTCATCGTGTTTTATCCGGGTGGAAAAGTGGAGTATAACTCCTACTATTCACTCATGTATGAGCTTACATCGCATGGGTATTTATGCCTGCTCCCTAAAATGCCTGAGAATCTTGCATTGCTGAATGTGAATGCGGTTGAAGGTCTGCTTGAGGGATATGAGGAATATTATGAAATAGCTGATGTCGATTGGTATCTTGCCGGACATTCCCTCGGAGGAGTAGCGGCAGCAACTTACCTTTATAGGACCCTTGATGAATCCTCAGACGGTTCGGGTACGGAGACAAGCAACTACAGGGGCCTTATCCTGTGTGCATCATACCCGACATCAGATTTCTCAAACACAGATTTGAGATTGCTCTCAATATATGGATCTGAGGACAGGGTGCTCAATATGGATAAGTACAAAGTGAGCAAGTCGCTCTGGCCTGAGGATTCAACAGAATACATCATCGATGGAGGAATCCACTCATATTTCGGAAGTTATGGCATTCAGAGTGGGGACGGAGACCCCGCCATCACAAACGAGACCCAAATAAAAATAACTGCGGACGTCATCTCCGAATGGATCGACTCCGCAGCGGGGAGATAAGGTCAACACAGGTTTGTCGCATCTTCATTTCGCCCTCTGGATTTTCTAAAGGCCCAATCACTTTCATTGATGCATGCTCCGAAAAGAACTTGCAGGCCGTTGGAAAGAAATATTAAAGTCATGTGCATTGCCCGCTGCGCGGGCTAACGCAAATAAAAAAGCACGATTCATCGAGCTCTCTGACGAGAGTTGGTGAATGCGTGCTTTATTTTGTTTGAGTAGAGCACTTAGTGAGGTTTTTCACGAACTTAGTGCGAACCATACAAGTCAACTTGGTGAGGTTTTTTCGAACCTAGTTGAGCTTGTTGCGGGTGCTACGCACCCCAATGCCCATGACTAATTTACATATCTGATGCGGCCTGCTTCAGACATTTTTCTCCGCATGCAGGAAAGTGATTTTGGCCTTTAGAAAATCTGACGAGTGCTCAAAATCAGCTGCGATGAACCTGTGGCGAGCCTCAGCAGTTGCGGAGTCTAGATTACGACTTATAAGAAATTAGGTTTAGCAAGAAGCTCTAGGAGTCTGTCGGCGATTTCGTTGGCTACATAAATTTTATACTCGTGGCGTGAATCCTGGGGTGAGATGGTGAGTTTAAAGGATTTGGTCTTTTTGCCTGAGTCGATGGCGAAATAGACCTCTCCCGGGGTGCCCTCAGAGTTACTGGGATCGATGTTGCCGAAGGTTCCTGTTACTCCGATTCCAATGTTTGCATTATAGGTTTTTCTGCAGGTGAGGGCCATGAAGATGGCGGTCTCCTCCGAGTAGACACCATAGTTGTCCAGAATCTGGGCGGGGATGCCCTGCATGATTTTTGCTTCGTTACTGTAGGTGACGAAGGCGCCCTTCATGATGGCGGAGGCACCCTCCGTATCCGTGATCAGGGACGCGATCAACCCACCGGTGCAACTCTCCATGGTCGTCACCGCGGCCCCCTTCTCAATAAACTTCTTCGTCACTTCTTCAAACTTACCTCTTACCTCTAACTCCATAGCATATACTCCGTTACCCTTCAGCCCTCTGCCAATATTTCGTGTGCATATATTTCGCTCAGCTGATGACTACCTCTACAGCATTCAGAAATGACGCCAGCTGATTAAGAAATATATGTTGCTTTCAGCTGACGCTTCCGCTCTGTCTCACACGTAACGGTACTAGGTTGTCACAAAACGCCAACCAAGTACCGACGTGTTCAAAAGCAGCTTCAATCAACATGTATTTCTATTTAGCTGGCTGTTTTTTGAATCGATAAAGATAAATCAGCTGAGCGAAATATCATGTCAGATATGTCAGCAGAGGTCTGAAGGGTAACTCTACTCCTATTCAAATTTATTTACAGTCATGATGAACCATGATTACTATTAAGTTATCATCGTGCCGTATAAATAGTATTCTACCACTATTGAGAAGAGCATGTATAATAATAGTAGTAGTTGATACATTCCGGATGTGAGTCGAAGTAGCTGAAGTAAAAAAAGTTATAGTCTAATTATCAGTTTGCTGTAGTTTAGCTAATGAACTTTATACTGATAGAGGCTAAATACGATAATGTAGCCTTTCAGCTCTCTGCGGGTTAAACATGTATGGACCACGAAGCTGCTTTTGAGCGCGCAGGTACTTAGTTGGTGTCCTTTAACAACTTAGTACCTCTACGCGCGAAACGGAGCGGAAGCGTCAGCTGAGTGGAACATACATGTTTGACGAAGCAAGAGAGCTGAAAGGCGTATCATGGAGGTGGGCATGCCGAAGGGAAGTAATCAGAAGTTGAAGTTGTATAGGTTGGCAAAGATAATGCTGGAGAAGACGGATGATGATCATTATCTGACCATGCCTGAGATAAGGGCGGAATTGGAGAAGTATGAGGTCACTGCTGACAGGAAGAGCCTGTATGAGGATTTTAAGGCACTTTCTGAGCTGGGGATTGAGATACTCATGGAGCAGGAAGGCAGGAATTATTACTATCATGTAGGCAGTAAGCATTTTGAGATCGCTGAGCTGAAGCTTCTGGTGGATTCAATACAGGCGTCTAAATTCATAACGGGAAAGAAGTCGAATGAGCTCATTAAGAAGCTTACATCATTTGCCAGCGAATATGAGGCGTCACAGCTGAAGAGGCAGGTGGTGGTTCAGGGGCGTATCAAGACTATGAATGAGAGTATCTATTACATAGTCGATGAGATTCATACTGCGATAACTAATGGCAGGAAAATCAGGTTCGAGTATCTTCAGTGGAATATCAATAAGGAGATGGTTCCCAGAAAAGAAGAGCCATATGAGGTGAGTCCGTGGGCGCTGACATTTGATAATGAGAATTATTATCTTGTAGCATTTGATTCTAAGGCTGAGAAGATAAAACACTACCGTGTTGATAAGATGCGTAAGATAGAGATAACTGATGAGAGACGCGAGGGGAAAGAGCAGTTCCAGGAGGTAGATATGGCTGCTTATTCCAGGATGAATTTCGGAATGTTCGGTGGAGTTGATGAGAGGGTTAAACTGCATTTCAGGAATGAGATGGCTGGCGTCATCCTCGATAGATTCGGTAAGGATATATCTATCAGATCTACAGATAAAGAAGGCTGGTCAGAGACCAACGTGAACGTCGTAGTAAGTGACCAGTTCTTTGGCTGGATATTTGCTCTCGGTACGGGGGTCAGGATAGCTGGTCCTGACAGCGTCGTAGAAAAATTTAAAAATGAAATCAGTAACATGAGTAAACTCTATGAAAACTGAAATAGCAAAAAACAGGCTCAAATTCAACGAATTTGAGCCTGTTTTATTATTCCTTCATTAAGGTGTTTAGTTTTTCAGCGTTGATCTTGCCATCAGCTATGGTGCTTGCAACCCAGAGCTTAAGTGATTCAACAGTGCTATCGATACTCTCGAGCTGCCTCTGTATGTCGGCGAAGTCTTTTAGTTCATCGTCAGATATGACTCCGTCTGCGGTAATATCGATGAGGCGGTCACGCTGGCGGTCAAGTGCATTGAGAGAGGATAACATACCAAGTACTATTTCGGACAGGGTGGATTCTTTTACCTCGGGTACGGATGTTTTACCGATACGGCATTCGTGTGTGCAGTAATAGTTGCACAGTCCGGGCTTTTTGTATGCTCTTGCCATATCTACAACATCTTCGGGATAAATGGCAGTTTTACCTGTTTCCATTTTTTCAAGGCGGCTCTCACTGATAGTGCCAAGGAGTTCGCTTGCCTGAGCTCTTGTGAGACCTGCTTCTTCGCGGCTTTCAAAAAATATACTCTTGTTTTCCTTTATTGATTTTTTCCCCATTACATAACCTCCGATAAAAATTCTCATTTTATTATATAATAAAGTTTGACCAATTGGTAATTTTATGTGATGCTTTAAAGGCAAATATATTGATAAAATGGAGGCGTTATGAAAAAGACAGTATCGTTGTTAATGACTTTTGCTTTTGTTGCGGTTATGGCGATGTCAGGTTGTGGAAAAACCGAGGCCAAAGAACTTGATGTGATCCGTGTGGGATCGCTGAAGGGACCTACCACAATAGGCCTTGTGAATCTGATGAAGGAGTCTGAGGAGGGTGAGGCTAAGGGAAAATATGAGTTTTCAATGGCTACACAGCCTGATGAAATTCTTGCCAAAGTTGTGTCCGGAGATCTGGATATAGCTCTGGTTCCGGCAAATGCTGCAGCTGTAATGTACAATAAGACTGAGGGCAATGTGAGTCTTCTGGATATAAACACTCTGGGTGTACTTTACTGTGTTACAGGTGATGAGAGTATAAGCAGTGTTTCCGATCTTTCGGGAAAAACAGTTATCTCAACAGGACAGGGGGCAACTCCTGAGTATGCAATGAGATATCTGCTCGAGCAGAATGGCGTTTCTGACTGCAACATTGAATTCAAGTCAGAGGCTACTGAGATTGCTGCGATACTTCAGGAGGATCCTATGCAGATTGCGGTTCTTCCCCAACCTTTCGTCACAGTGGCTAAGATGAAAAATGAAGCTCTTAAAACAGCATTCAGTCTCACAGATGAGTGGAGCAAGGTTACAAGTGATTCACAGCTCATCACCGGCGTTACAATTGTTAGAAATGATTATCTGAAGGATCATAAGGACGAGGTTAATAACTTCCTCAAGGAACATGAGAGCAGTGCAAAAAAGGCAGTTGAAGATCTGGCACATACAGCAGAGCTTGTAGTCGAGTACGGTATCATTGAGAAGCAGCCTATCGCTGAGAAGGCTATTCCGGAGTGCAACATTGTATGTATTTCTGGAAATGATGCAAAGACTGCATTATCAGGTTACCTGCAGACTCTATTTGATGCAGAACCGAAGTCGGTCGGTGGAAAACTCCCCGGGGACGATTTCTATTCATTGGATTAATATTTGGGAGCATTTATGATCAAAGTTTTAAAGAATATATGCATAGCTGCCTTCTGGCTGGTGGTATGGCAGATCGCAGCGCTTATAGTGCATAACAAGATTCTGCTCGCCGGACCTGTGGAGACACTTATGGCTCTTGTGAGGATGAGCGGTGAAGCGGAATTCTGGGGCAGTATATGGAATTCCTACGCAGGAATAATGGCTGGAATAATCCTGGGAATTGTTCTGGGAATAGGACTTGCGGTACTCTCATTCAAATATGAGATTATCGGTATGTTTTTATCACCACTTGTAGCTACAGTTAAGGCGATTCCTGTTGCAAGCTTTATCATTCTTATATTAATATGGTTAGGTAACGAGCATGTTTCAACATTCGTTTCAATGCTGGTTGTTTTTCCGATTTTATATGTAGGAACTTCAAACGGTCTTAAAGCGGCGGATAAGAAGCTTCTTGAGATGGCGCATGTTTACAGGATGCCGGCGCTTAACAAATTTAAGTTTATCTATTTTCCGGCAATAATACCTTTTCTTATAAGCGCATTTTCACTTGCGATAGGAATGGGCTTTAAGAGCGGCGTTGCGGCTGAAGTAATCGGACAGCCGCTGATGTCCATGGGTAACAGCTTATATCGTGCCAAGATTTTTCTGGATACGGGGGATCTGTTCGCGTGGACCTTTGTGATCATCATGGTTTCATGGGTTACAGAGAAGCTGGTATTGCTGATACTTTCTCTTGTGAAGAGATGCTAGTCGCACTTAGCGAACATTGTGAGCTTAGTAAGACTGTATGCATAGCGAAGCGAAGAAGGAGGTGGACTTAAATGACGATAGATCTTGAGAACATATGCAAGTCCTACGGTGATATAAAGGTTCTTGATAACTTCAATCTGGAGATTGAAAATGATCACTCATATGTCATCACAGGTGAGTCGGGAAAAGGAAAGACAACGCTTATAAGAATACTGCTGTCGCTTGAACAACCTGACAGTGGAAGGGTTCATCTGATGGGAGACTATAAGTATCCATATCTGAATGCCGGAGTAGTTTTCCAGGAGGACAGATTATGTGAGGACTTTTCCGCGGTTCAGAATGTGGTCATGGTGAACAGCAAGAATTCAGTAAAGGTTGCGGAGGAAGAACTGGCAAAGCTTCTTCCGGAGGATTCAATCCATAAGCCTGTGAGGGAACTGTCAGGCGGGATGAAGAGGAGAGTTGCGATAGTAAGAGCATGCGCGATTCCTACTGATATGCTGATACTGGATGAACCTTTTTCAGGACTTGATAAGGAGAACAGAGAACTGGCAATTAAGTATATCAGGGACAAACAGGGGAGGAATCCTCTTCTGATAACGGCACATGATGCTGCAGGACTGGAGTTTTGCAGGGAGATTAAGTTGTAAAAAAGGATAGGAGATTTAAATGGTAACAAACGACAAAGGGTTAGTAAGATTTAAGCACAACATTATGGAAGAGGTATGTCGCCTCGCATGGAACGGTGAGCTGGATGAGGATCACAAGGACAAGCTCGCTTATGAGATGGCGCCCGGACCAAAGCCGGAATACCGCTGCTGTGTATATAAAGAGCGTGAGATCGTGCGCCAGAGAATAAGACTGGCTTGCGGCGATGCACCCACCTATTATGAGGGATCACATAATATAGTTCAGGTAATTGACCCTGCATGTGATGAATGTCCTATTTCTGCATTCTCTGTAACAGATAACTGCAGATTCTGTATAGGTAAGGCCTGCCTTAATTCATGTAAGTTTGACGCTATTCACCCCGGTGATATGCGTATGCACATCGATCCTGCCAAGTGTAAAGAGTGTGGAATGTGCGCTAAGGCTTGCCCTTACGGTGCTATTGTTCACCTTGAGCGCCCTTGTCACAAGGCTTGTCCTGTAGGCGCTATCACATATGATGAATATGGATATTGCAAGATAAATGAGGATAAGTGTATTCAGTGCGGACACTGCATCCACAGTTGTCCTTTCGGTGCTATCGGATCCAAGACATATCTTGTACAGATCATAGAGGCAATTAAGGCAGGTAAAAAGGTTATAGCTATGTGTGCTCCTGCAACAGAGGGACAGTTCGGTGAGAATATCACCATGGCTTCTGTTAAGGCTGCACTCAAAAAGGTCGGCTTCGCTGATATGGTAGAAGTAGGACTTGGCGGTGATATGACTGCTGCTTATGAATCAAAGGAATGGGCAGAGGCATATGAAGAGGGTAAGAAGATGACAACCTCATGCTGTCCTGCATTCATCAACATGCTCAAGAAGCATTTCCCTGAGCAGTTTGAGAATAATATGTCTACAACTGTTTCACCTATGTGTGCTATTTCAAGATATCTCAAGGCTGTAGACCCTGAGTGCATAACAGTATTCGTAGGTCCCTGCATTGCAAAGAAATCTGAGGCACAGGACGAATCAGTTCCGAATAATGCTGATTTCGTAGTTACTTATGGTGAGCTTCGTGCCCTTATGAGATCCAAGGATGTTGAGTTTGAGCCTGTTGATGATTCTTATCAGGAGTCATCTATCTGGGGTAAGAGATTTGCTACAAGTGGCGGTGTTGCCAACGCTGTTATCGAGTGTATGCAGGAGAGAGGAGAGGATGTATCCGATCTTAAACTTCTTCGTGCTGCAGGCGGTATTGAGTGTAAGAAGGCTCTTACACTTCTGAAGATGGGCAAGCTCCCTGAGGACTTCATCGAGGGTATGGTTTGTCCCGGCGGTTGTGTCGGAGGACCTTCCAAGCATAAGACTGAGGTTGAAATTACAAAGGCCAGAGCAAGCCTTCTCGCCAAGGCTGACGGCAGAAAAGTGCTTGAGAATCTGAAGAATTATCCGATGGATAAATTCTCAATGCACAGGGATGGAGAGAAGATAGATTTACCGGATTGATAATTTTTTATCTATTCTTGAGTAATAAACGGGGTTTGATGTATAATCGTTTGGCATGTTAAATGCGAAATGATGTTTTAATACCAACAGGTTTATATATTGTACGGTAGAACTACGTTTATAGGAGGAATAAAAAATGTACGGTTTTGGTAACATGATCGCAAAGCTTAAGGAGAATCCAAAGACAATTGTCTTCACAGAAGGAGAGGATTCAAGAATTCTGGAGGCTGCTTCAAGACTTCTTGCAAGCAATTTCTTAAAGCCCATTCTTCTCGGAAATCCTGATGTGATCCTTAAGTCTGCAGAGGATGCAGGATATAACATCAGAGGTGCTAAGATTATTGACCCTGCAAATTACGAAGAGTTTGATGAGATGGTAGCTGAGTTTGTTGAGCTTCGTAAGAATAAGGGCATGACAACAGAGAAGGCAAGAGAGATTCTTTCTCAGGCTAACTATTTCGGAACAATGCTTGTAAAGATGAAGAAGGCTGACTGTCTGCTCGGTGGAGCTACATATTCTACAGCTGATACAGTTCGTCCCGCTCTTCAGATCATCAAGACCAAGCCGGGTAACAGCATAGTTTCTTCATGTTTTATCCTCGTTCGCCCTTCAGCAACAGGCGACAATGAGGTTATCGCAATGGGGGACTGCGCTATAAACATGGACCCCAATGAGGATGAGCTCGTTGAGATCTGCGGTGAGACAGTTGAGTGCGCTAAGGTATTCGGCGTTGATCCCAAGGTGGCATTCCTTTCATTCTCAACAAAGGGATCTGCAAAGAGCGATTCTGTTACAAAGATGCAGAATGCAACAAAGAAGGCTCAGGAGAGATATCCTGATGTTCCGATCGACGGTGAGCTTCAGTTTGACGCAGCTGTATCTCCCAGAGTTGCACGCAACAAGACTCCGGGATCACCTGTTGCAGGACATGCAAATACATTTATTTTCCCTAACATCGATGCAGGTAACCTTGGATACAAGATTGCACAGCGTATGGGTAATTTCGAAGCTTATGGTCCTATTCTTCTTGGACTTAATGCTCAGATCAATGACCTGTCCAGAGGCTGCAATGCAATCGAAGTTTATTCAATGGCTATCATCACAGCTTCACTTGCATAAGGAATATTATTCAATATGGAATATAAAGATTACATGATACGTGCGACTGCTGCAAATGCCCAGATAAGGGCATTTGCGGTTACGTCGCGCAATTTAGTTGAAGAGGCAAGACAAATACATAATCTCAGCCCTATATGTGCAGCGGCTCTCGGAAGACTCATGAGCGGTGCGCTTATGATGGGAGATATGCTGAAGGGCGAAAAGGATGCACTGACGATCACTGTTGATGGTGATGGCCCTATCGGAGGACTTCTTGCAACTGTTAATAACAGAGGAGAGGTCAAGGGATATGTCAAAAACAATGAGGTGTTTCTCCCCAACAACGACGAGGGACATCTCAATGTGGGCGGTGCTGTAGGAAATGGTACGCTCACAGTAACACGTGATCTTGGTCTCAAGGATCCTTATGTCGGAACAATTCAGTTGTACTCCGGAGAGATAGCAGATGACCTTACCTGTTATTTCGTTGAATCGGAACAGATTCCATCCTCAGTAGGACTTGGAGTTCTGGTTAATAAAGATCTGAGTGTTATGGAAGCGGGCGGCTTCATTGTTCAGCTGATGCCGGGAGCTTCAGAGGAGGTTATCTCCAAGCTTGAGAGCAACATTCAGGGAATGCCTACTGTCACCGAGATTCTGAGACAGGGCAAGACACCTGAAGATCTCCTGACCATTATTCTGGATGGACTTGAAATGGAGATCACCGATAACATGCCTGTTAAGTACCACTGTGGCTGTGACAGGGACAGAGTAGAGCGTGCGCTTATTCTTTTGGGCAGAAAAGAACTTGAGAATCTTGCCGCTGATGGAGAGGATGTTGAGATCAAGTGCCATTTCTGCGGAAAGGCATATTCATTCACTCCTGCTGATCTTACAGAAATGCAGACAAGAGCAAAATAATGGATAAATAAATCCCACACCGTGAGAAGATGGATGTCTTCAAGGGGGGTGGGATCTTTATTTTGATATACATTTTCTACACACTGTAGAGATTCTTATTGAAGGTGAGTGGAGTTTCTGCTAACTATAGATACTGGACTTCTCAGACGGAAAGATATAGATGATCAAATCATTATACTGATCTCCTCTGAAGAGAGAGTCTTTTTGGTTTCGTCGGGGAGCTTTACTATGAGTTTCCCGTTTTCATCTATGTCGTGAGCGATAGCTTTGTACTTGCTGCCATCAGGGCAGATAACTGTTATTTCTTCGCCCAGCATGTTCATGTGTGAGCGGTACTTTTTTAGTATTGATGAAGCGGGATTTTTGGCGTGCTTTTTTGCTGAAAAAAGTCTGCTTAAAATCTCTGCTATAAGATGATTTTTGGAGATCGTCTCATCACCGGGGGTGAAAAGTGAACCTGCCTTGGAACGAAGCTCTCTGGGGAATTCTGTTATGTCCACTGAGAAGTTGATGCCGATACCCACGACTATCCACTGTATCATTCCGGTCTCGAAATCAGAGGCGGATTCTGTCAGGATGCCACAGATTTTTTTAGAGCCGATGTAGATGTCATTGACCCATTTTATTGAAGGGGTGACATTGACGAGTTTTTCGATTGTTTCACAGATGCATACAGCGGTGTATGCGGTCACCAGGGCTGTATTGGTAAAGGGTAGTGATTCCGGCTTCAGGATTACGCTCATATAAATTCCACCCTCGGGGGAGAAAAAGGTTCTGTTCCTTCGCCCACTGCCGGAGGACTGGGATTTGGCGATCACCACACTGCCATGAGGGGCATCGAAAGCTGCCGCACTTTTGGCGGTCTTATTAGTGGATTCCAGCCTGTCATATATTTTGATCAGGTCGGTATTGATATTGTCTGAAAGAAAAGATGTGATACCGGAAACGGACAGAACATCAGATTCTGCAGATAAAGAATAGCCTCTGCGGGACGCAGCTTCGATCCTGTAGCCATCTCTGCGCAGTGACTCTATGGCTTTCCAGACACTGTTTCTGGAGAGCTTAAGTTCTGAGGCGATCTTTTCACCGGATGAAAAGCTGCCTCTGTTCTTTTCAAGATATTTGAGTACAGATTCTTTGGTGCCGGACATGAGTCCCTCCGTTTGTATGATGATTTTAAGCGAATCTCAGAAATCCTCAGCAGATTCAGAAGCATGGTATGTCATTATACGTTTAGGACTTTCCATAGTCTCTTTTTTAGCTGAGGACCTGTGACAGCAGCGATCGCTATCTTTATAAGTGCCGTTGGAATAAATGGAACTACACAGGCAGCAAGAGCATATCCCAAAGTTGATTTAGAGGCTGCAATGAACCAAACAGTTCCGAATACATAATTTATTGTAGCACCAATCAGGAGACTTGCCACCAGTATAGAGTAGTAAATAATCGTTCGACCTTTGGAAAATCTGATTCCGAGATTGTCACCCAGACCTGCGGTATAGGATAAAACAGGGAAGGATATCAGGAAGCCGCCGGTTATGCCGATCAGTTTGCCAAGACCTGCACCGAAGCCTGAAAATACCGGGATGCCGATTGCTCCTGCCAGAAGATAGAGGAGAGTAGCATAAGTGCCCTTTTTCCTACCGAGGACTATACCACAGAGCGGTACGATCAACGTCTGAAGCGTCATCGGAACTCCGGAGGGCATAGGGATCGAAATCTGAGAAACAACGCTGATGATAGCAGTAAAAACAGCTATTTCACATAATTCTTTTGTGGTGAGTTTTTCTTTGGTGCTTGCGGATATTTCTTTTGCGGTTGTCTGTGTGTTCATGATAAATCCTTTCAAAATCCATGCGTTGTTACAGCGTTAATATAGTACAGAATTCGTCTATCAATTATTGATATTTATTTATGTAAAACGACAATTGTCACCCTATCGCCACTGTAATTATGGTGACAATATGAGTTTAGTGATAATTGTATATATTGTCAACTACAATTTAATACAAAGGGTGACAAAATTTAACTACAAAATATAGTTGTAAAAG